>OWHX01000382.1_pt1 | contig 25375 bp, 9 predicted proteins | sample 1732801 | NCBI WGS metagenome assembly OWHX01 (sample SAMN05065755, study PRJEB22554) | human gut metagenome | biome: ENVO:2100002; feature: ENVO:00000062; material: ENVO:00002003 | host: Homo sapiens | place: USA
TTTTTAATGTGAATGTGAATGGCGGTCTAAGGAAAATTTGTCAATTCAATGAACTTCCAGAGTCATATTGTGTCTACACGTTCCGGCATAGCTGGGGAACGATTGCGAGAAATGATATAAGGGCAACTATGTATGATGTGGCGTTTGCCATGAACCATGCAAGCGCTCATAAAGTGACGGAGGTATATGTCAAACCAGATTACTCGATTGTTTCGGAGTTAAACCGGAAAGTGATAGATTTTGTGTTTTATGATAAGTTGCCGGATTTATTGGAAGATGATGTAGATGTGGAGCAAACTCAATTTAGAATATCATTCAAAAACATGGTCCGTGGCACTGTGTTTTTCCAAGAGAAGAAAATATATTCGTTTGAAGATTTGGGGTATAACAATGTTAACGATGTAATTTCCGAGTTGGTAAAACATCTTCCAGAAGATATGCCTATTGGGAGTAAAGCGTTGTTTAGGGTTGATAATCTGGACAAAAAAGAACACAGATTTTACGAACGGCAAAAAGGAAAGGGTTTTTCATAGGAACGGCAATCTTTTGGGTAAGCCTTTTATTTGTTCCAAAATAACAGTTACTACATTACTTGCAATGCCTTACTTTGTAAAAAGTAAGAATCTATGAATAAGGTCAATGTTGGGCTGGGAGGTATAAGCCGTAATACAGATGATGGCGTGTCAAAAGACGGGATGTGCTCGGAACTGATAAATGCACGTCCTAAAAACGGATCGATAGAACCCGTTGGGAGGCCAATACTTGAACGTCAGTTTGCAGAGGGAAAATCTCCGGTATTTGTGCACAAAAACGGCACGTACGAGCATTTGATTTCGTATGCCAATGACATTGTCCTTTTCGATAGCGATAAAGTGGACGGGCAATGGGTTGTAAAGAATACAACTTTCGCGCAGATACCTGGCGTAAAGCAGATACAATCTGTCGGGAATATCCTCGTCATGGCGACGGGCGAAAGTATCCATTATGCAATATTCATAGGTGGGGAATATACATATCTTGGTGATCAGATTCCGGAACCGTCGATCCGTTTTTCTTGTATTAAAGAAGAAGCTGTCTACTCGGATGATATATCGTGTAATTTGGAGCCGGCAGTTCGTATTCAGGATGTCGGGAGCCTTGCAACATTGAACGAGGCCGGGGAAAAGATTATTACCAATTCTTTTAAAGCAAGTTATTACAAACTGTTGCAAGAAGATGTGTATGATGCAGGACATGTTATATATCCTGTCCTTGTAAGGTATGCCGTCAGGCTGTTCGATGAGAGCTACGTGATGCATTCGTCCCCGCTGCTGGTCGGCGAACCAAATTTTATTAGGATGGCAGTAAGTAAAACTAAATTTGATTTTGACTCCCTGTCGGTGGAAGGTTTTACTTATAAACTTATCGCAAACCCTCGGACCATAGGCGTTAAATATGATTTATCCGGCTTGTCCGGCTGGAAAGATGTCGCTTCGTCTGTGGACATATTCGTTTCAAGACCGTTTGTAATCAATGATCTTGATAGTACGATAAAAACAGTGACCGTTTTGGACAAGAATAATATGATGGTGGATCTTCCGTTTAAGTCGGAAAGCGAATTGCTTGAAGAAATAGGGGAAATATCTAATTTTTATCTTGTCAAAAGCATCCCGATCGGAGATATATCGAATGGGTTTGAAAATATATTTGCCGAAGGCAAGGCATTTAAGAACCTGGAACAGCAAGAAGTCGCAACTGATGATGATTTTACGAGAAGCAGGATAACCGGAAACCTGTATACATATAACGGAAAGCTGCATGTAGGGAACATCCGGGAAAAACTTGCCAAACCCTATCCTCTGGGAATGTTTGCGGTTAGCGACATTAACGAATTTACGGTAAATACGGAGGTGCATGTCAAGACGGAAAGCGGAATGAAAATAGTACATGGAGCAAGTACGGCCTATGGTGCTATGGTTTCCCCATACCTGTCTTACCCGGATTCACGGGCGGTCAAAATGATTATCTACAATGATAAGTATTACGATGAGATTCCGTTAAAGCCGCATCCTTTCTTGAACATAGCCTATAGCTTAAAAGGACTTTATCCTTACTCGATAACCGATAAGTATGGGACCTATACGCCTTTGCCAGAAGATTCCGTGTCGGTTGCTCCCAATAAATTGAAGGTATCAAATGTCTCAAACCCGTTTTATTTTCCCGCCAAACAAACATATACGGTTTCGAGTCGTAACATAGTGGCAATGGCTACAGCGACAACGGCCTTGTCGACAGGCCAGTTCGGGCAATTTCCTCTTTATGTGTTTACGGGCGAAGGTGTTTTTGCCTTATCGGTCGGAACCGGCGATATCGCTTATGCAAATTCTTTTTCTGTGACACGGGATGTATGCAATAATCCAGATTCCATTGTTTCCACTGATGATGCAATTGTGTTTTCTACGGATTCAGGGCTGAAGGTCCTATCAGGATCGACTGTAAGAGATATATCGTCCGACATGGAAGGTTATCTTCCTACGGCAGTCGACAGTTCGCCTATAATTAAAAAAATTGCAGGTGTGGGTGGATTCAGCGACAAACTTTCCTCCACTGAATTTATTTATTATTTGGAGGAAGCAAAGGTCGGGTATAATTATGAAGACAAAGAGGTTATTGTAGCAAACCGGAACTACCCATATTCCTACGTGTTCAATATGCAATCGGGTAGCTGGTACAAGATTTCCGCTTCAATCAACCGCTTTCTAAACTCTTATCCCGAATGTTTGGCCGTATTCAACGACCACGGGGTTTACAATATGCACAATGGACATAGGACAGTCAACAAAATACTGCTGCTGACTCGTCCTATCAAGTTTGGCACGCTTACCCATAAACGTATCGTGCAATCAGCTATTCGTGGCGTAATACGTCCATCCGAATCATTAGTATATTTTCGCGGAGAGACGGTTAAATTCAGGGATCAAGAGATTTTGGCTTTCAGCAAATGCGGCTTCTATGTTTTGGGTAGCAACGATGCCGAACACTTTATTCTGCTGTCCGGGCGTGAAAAGATCGAAGACGTGCGCGACCTTATTACCAAAATGAATAAAACGAAAGCGTTCAAATATTTCATGATAGCTTTGGTCGGAGGGGTGCGTACGGATGTCGCGTTAAACTATATTGAGTTTATGGTGGACGAAACCTACACGAATCGATTGAGATGAGCCGGTATTGCGTATAATGTGGACAACCGCTAAGTTTTAGAATTAGCGGTTGTCTCTTTTAAAAGTTGAGAGGGAGAACAGGCCGTCTGACGGGTTTTCTTCTTTGGTTTATCCTATGATTGATATCAGACCTGATAATTTCCAATTCACTTGCATCTGCCATGTCTGGAGCCACCCTTTTATACCATTTGTATAGAGTATAGGCCGACATATAATCTTTGATGCCGTTTGTGATAGCCCGGTTCTGATTTGTATCGTACGAATCAGGCATTTGGCATGTGAAAATAAACTTTTCTTTTTGATCTACAGGCTGTGATGGCGAAAGATGGCCGGACAGCAAATCGCTAATAGCTGATGCTGCCGTATTGATATACTCGTTAAGGATATCATCGTCATCGTCGCTTGCCTGTGTTTTTGTTGCATGGTTGATACGGGAGAGCTCGCCGTCCTTGTTTGCTTCACCTGTTACAAAGGCTTCTGTTTTGACCTGCAGAAGCACATCTTTTTTTGTTATTTCAAATTGAACAGTCATATTCTTTGAGGTCTTGTCCTTCTCGAAAGAAGTAGGTTAATATTGAGGATATTGTTTTTTGCATATTCACTGTATTTTTCCGCATCGTTTTCTTCTCTTGCGATATGGAACCAGTTGTAGCATGATTGATTGATGATATACGTTTCCATTTCCGATTGTAACGCTTCGGATGCGGCCCTGTCAAAATTAGAAGGTGTCTCAATGGTTATTCCGTTGTCATTTAAAGCTGGATGATACGCTGAAACGAAAGCGGTCATGGATATGATCGAACTTCTAATTAGGTCGTCGATGATATTTCTTTCGTCTTCCGTCACTGCAATGCGATCCAGTCCGTTTTCAACGTTTTTGCCTATAAAGCCGGTTATTTTGGAGATACTCTCGAATATCGAGGCTCTGTTGATGTTGATTACTGTTGTCATACTGTATCTTATTTTGATGCGTTCTTTAAATCTTCGATACTCTTTGATATTGCACTTGCAGTCGACTCTGTTCCTTCCTCACTTAAGGGCTCGGCTGCTATAGGAGGCAATACATACTTTAGCACATTGATATATGTGCTAAATTTAGCAGGGGAATCTTTCGGTAGTTCTTCCCAATATTTGACAAAGTCGCTGAAATGGTCAATGATAAAATCCGACATCTTCATGCGGATTTCCAACTTAATCTTATTTGGTGTCCCTTTTACTCTTCCCCCGACTTTCGGTGCTCCTTTCGGTCTTGCCATATATAGTTTGTAAATAGTTTTTATTGCAAATATAACAATGTATGAAACAATAATATATGCCTATTTAATTAAAGTATCAATTTAACATGTGCGTAGTGGTCCTGTAATCTTACATTTGTGGAAAAAAGTATTGATATGTTGGGATTAATAGGAGGCGGCTTAGGGCTTGCAAATTCAATGTTTGGAGGTATCAAGGCGGCTAAAGAAAGAAAGCGTCAGGATCGGATCATCCGCGAAGCTAAACAGCGGAATGAAGATTTCTTCAATAGCGAATATTACCAGAATTATATGGATCGATCGGATGTGCAGGCGGCCATGAAGCGGGTAAGGGATACGATGAGAAAAAGCAACCGAACTGCTGCAGCTTCGGCGGCTGTAACAGGCGCAACCCCGGAAGCTGTCGTTGCACAAAAGCAAGCGAACAATGAAATTATCGCTGATGCCGCGTCCGGCATTCAGGCAAATGCTGATGCGTATAAGAACAATGTAAAATCCCTGTACCTAAATCAGCAGAATGCACTTGATCAGGCTCGTCTTGGCCAATCAGCCATGTCGGAAAGAGGTTATGCCGGTATGGCTGGTGGTGCTTTGCAGACTGCTGGGAGCCTGCTTGGAAACTCCAAGTTAGCGGGTAAGATGGTTGATAGATTGGGAAGTGTGTGGAATAAATAAGGATTGATATGGGATTATTATTCGAAAAGCTAAAAGCAAGACAAAAGCCGGACGGCACGTTTACTCCGGCTCCTGCGGAAGATACGCCTACGTTATCCGGTTCTTCGTTAAATGTTCCTCGGCCGGAATATCCAGATAAAATAGAGGTGGAACCGGTATCACAAACAAACATTAAGCCTCAAACTATATATGATATCGTGAGTCAGTACGGCAGGCCACGCTCGTATGAAAAAGAGGTCGCTGAAGCGGAACGACAGAAAAAACTTGGGATGTTATCGGATATATTGGGGTTAGGTGTCAATCTTGCGACTGGTGTAGCCGGTCGTAGGATATTTGACCAGCCTCAATCGAACACAAGCATAGCTGACGCAAGATTGCAAAGACTGAAAGATCTTCAGCGGGCAGATAGCGTCCGGTTCGATAATGCTCTTCTTAATGCCCGCTTACAGGATTATCAAAATGAAAGGGCCGATGCTGCTGCAAAAGCTAATGCCGATTGGGAGAAGCATAAGTTTGATACTAATACAAAGATTAAACTGGCGGATATAAACAGGCAGATACAGAAAGATGCTGAAAATGCTCGATTGCGGGCGGAGGAGAATAAAAAGACTGCCGAATATAGAGAAGCGATGCTAAAACTCCAGCAGCAGAGGATTGCGGCAAGTCAGAATGGAAAAGATAAGTTCGATTATTTGATTGGCCAGAATGGGCGAAAAACAGTGATACCTAAAGACGAAGCAACCGCGGTAGCTGGGTATTTATACAATAGGATGCAGGAAATAATAGCTTCTAATCCTAATGACAGGCGTACAGTTGACGACATAAAAATGCAAATGGGTGAAGGTGGAGATCAGTCAACTAAGATGCTATCTATTGTGAAAAGGAAGATAAAGGATTTTCCAGAGTTACAGGATGAATTGGAGTCGATTATAAACGGGGCATATGAGCCGAAAGATACACAGCAGACCGTTTATGAATATTTACAGCGATTTTTACCAAAACAGGAGTATAGCGGGCCGTATCGTCCTCCTGAATACTTGAATGGAAAAGAGGTTGTTGATTTCAGTCCGGAACAAGAAGTGATTAAGTATAAACCGAAAAGCAAATAAAGTTATGCCTATTTTTGAAAACAAGGGGGTTAAGTATGATGTCTCCCCAGAATATATACCTGATTTTGCATCGGAATATCCAGATGCTGTGACAGTAATTGAGAGGCCGGATAAGCCGTATCGTGTCAAGGCATCACAATATGATATATTCATGCAGCAACATCCAGAGCCGGATATCTCCGTAGATGAGATGCGAGATACGGATAATTTCTTTGGGGATTTTGGCGAACGTCTTGCTGCTGGCGCTGGCCGTCTGGTAGGCTCTTCTACCAATTTACTGAAAAAGATCACTACCCCTGTCGAATCTGCTGTGGATTGGGCAAATGAGCATACTAAAGGGGCAGCTGGTGCGGCTGCACAGTCTCTTGCGGGTACTATTCCTGGGCTTGGCATGATTGCTCATATTCCAGATAAGAATGCTGGTTTAGAAAGACTCTCTAAAAACGCAGAAGCGTTCGCAGAAGATATGCATGAACGGTCGGATCGCTATAAAGGAAAAAGTTTTTCAGACCTATGGAGCGAGGGCGATTATCAAGGGGCGTTCGGTTCAGCTTTTTTGGATGCAGCCGAATCTGCTGCGACTTCTACTGCTATTGCTGCAACAGGTGGTGCGGGACTTGTTGCAGCAGGGCTTACTACTGCTTCTGACAAATATGACGAATTGAGCCGGGAAAATCCAGAAATGGGCGAAACTTTAAAATGGGCTAATGCGATTGGAACGGGTGCGGCCGAAAGTTTGTCTGAAGTTTTTGGCGCGGGGATGAAGGGCCGTACAGTAAGAAATATCTTACAGAAGAGTGGTCGTGAGGCTGCCGCCAATCTTGTAAAGAAGAATTTTCTTGATAAGATAGCCTCTTTTGAGGGGAAACATTGGTTTGCAATGCCGATAGCCTCAGAAGGCTTGGAAGAGGCAGGAAATGCTCTTGCTGGTTATGCGATAGACCGATTAACAGGTGTAGAGCGTAATGACAACATATTTAAAACGATGCTTGATGCCGGTGTTGCTGGTTCAATGGGGGGTGCACAGTTTTCTCCTTTTATTGGTGCAGCTAAAGGATATAGTGCTTATCAAAAACGGCAGATCACGAATAGATATAAAGAATCTTCAACTTTCGCCGGGGAAATCCTGCATGAAGATGTGGAAAAGTTCAATGACGCGATCGTTAATCGATTGAAAAATCCGAAATCAATACAATCTTTTATTGATAATGTTGCATCGGTTAAGAACTTGAATCCGGAGGAAAAGCGAAAACTTGAACAATACACGGTTGATCTGCTGAATTATAACGGATATGTAGACTATGTGCAGTCGCGTATTGACGAAGAAACAAGACGCCGTATGGATGATATTGGCCGAACGGCCAATAAAGACATGGGGCAAGTTGTTACAGTCAAATTTCCTTCTTCAGACCAGCCGGTTTATATAACAGGCGGTAATATTGTTTTTGACGAAGAAGGATTGGTGGATGCAAAACAGTCGGATGATATTTTGTATTATCTTGATGAAAATGGCAAAGTCCAGCAAGGACGACCTGAAATGTTCGATAGTTTGATCGAACAGTATCCAGTTGAGCAATTATATGCCGATATCATAAACACGGTCCCCGGCGAAGTGATTGCACAAGAAGAGATGGAGTCCGAAGCAGCAGATATGCAGCTGGTGATGTTTAATCCTGGCGATTTGGTGAATTTGGTGGGCGGTCGTCAAGGGATAGTGCAGCAGATGAGCGATGATGGAGGTGTTATCGTTGAAGTTGATGGCATGACGGAAGAAATAGGGGTGGATTCTATTATTGACAATATGTCAAAAAATCAAACCCAAAATGAGGATTCTTCAACGGATGGAGACAGCAGAGTGTTAGAAAATGTGCCGGAAAAGACGTTGGAGAGTGTTGTCGCATCGTTGCCCAAACGAAATGACGGGACGATCGACTATAAGGCCATGACTCCACAGCAGCAATATGAATATACGTCCCTTTCCGAATCTCCTCAGATGGCTCTTGAAGATTTGCGTGCGGATATAGAGAATAAACGAAGTGAAATATCCAAGTCAGAATCCCGGATTGAGAAAGCATCGGGTGGGGAACGTGCATCGTTGCGGGATGAAATACGTGTAAAAAAACAGGAATTGGCAGATCTGGAAGCGTTTTACCGGACTGTCACGCCAGATGTGGATAGTTCTGCCGAAGAAAATGTTATTTTACCAGCATCCCAGACGGAAATTCCGATTAACCAAGAGTCAAATACTCCAGAATCATCTATTCCCATGGACGAGGCTGGTAATCCTATTTATCATCAGGCGGAAATTAGTGATACTTTAGATGCTCTTCTTGACGGTTCCCTGACACTTGAAGAAGTGGACCAGTTTGTAAATAATCATATTTCTGATGCAGAAAGGCGTTTAACCGAGTCGGGCAAAAAGGCTCCTGTGATGGAGCTTGATATAGACGGTTATAAAGCCAGAAAAAAAGAGTGGGAAGAAGGGCGGAAGCCTATCGAACAAGAAAAGAGCTATTGGGAAGATATTAAATCAAAATTGCAGGATGCCCGTGTGAAACCGGGTGAAGAAGCTGCCATTAATTTAATGCGTAATACTGCACCACAAAGCGGGGAGGAACTGGCTGCGCAAATGCTGGCCAATGGTTCTATAAAGTTGCTGCAGGATGATTATCGACGTGAAACCGGAGGACGTATATCTGAATCCCGTTCGCTGTTTGGATTGTTTGCCGGGAAAGATAAAGGTGGCGTATCGATAGAGCGTGCCGGCGAAATCCTGATGCAGGCAGATTTGGAGAACGGCACTAATTTCTTTGACCAGAATGATCCGAATGCCGGTCGTAATGCTATTATTGAGGTGCTCTCGACGGCGCGTACCCGTGGCGATCTGATCAATTACATCAAGAGCCGCCGCGAAGCGAAAGCCGAAGAGATGCGGCAGGCAGAATATAACGAATATGCCCGCTGGTGCGAAGAGAACTACCATCTCTCGCCGGAGGACTACGAATCCTACGAAGAGGATCTGCGTAGGCAGGCTCAAACTCTCACAGATGAGACGGTCGAATACGTCAGCGGGGAAATTGCTGATGAAATAAGAGACATCGAAGAAGAACTCTCTGAGATAGATGCTATCTTAGCGGAAAATAAAAATAATCCAGATGAAACAATTGAACGAGATGACGAAAGAAGAACTGGCAGTCTACACGAAAGAGGCGATCAGTTATTGCAAGGAGAACAATCTGTACCGACCGGGCGAACTGGTGAAATTGAAACAGAACATCCGGGAGTTGATAACGGTATCCGTAACGCGGATGGAGCTGCACAAGAGGGCGCAGGAGATGAAGCCGTAGGAAGAAGATATGCGGATGAGGCTCAACAGGGTCCTGTGTCAAAGCCGCAAGGATTAAGTGGAGAAGAGGCGGATTTGCTTTTGTCTCGCATGGAGTCTGCAGCAGAAATATCGAGTGAGAAAGAACTTACTCCTGAGACTTGGGCTGAAACATTCGACGAGAACAATTTTATTGCCACCCCCATAGGATCTGTGAAAATGGGAGGAAACCAGATCACTAAATTCTTTGAGAAAAAGCGTACCAAGGAGTTCGGTATGGTTGGTCCTACATTGTCTAATCCGGATGTGATTATAGAGGAGGCAAGCGAAGCGAAAGACGGAAACGCAGAGAGAGGAAGCAGCTTTTTGTTTATCAAGACATTCAACAGGAATGGAGAGAAGGTTAAGTTCTATGCCTCTATTACTGTCAAGCAGGACGGGATGGAAGTGTCTGTAAGCAGTCACTATATGAACAAGAACAAAGTCAAAAGAGCCTTACAGGAAAGCGGTGTGCTCTATATAAGAGAAGCATTACTCTCCAACAGCTCTGAATGGCGCTTAGCTGAACATCGAGACGATGTGCCGGACCTCCTTCCTACGCAAGAGAGTAATGCTTCTGAAAACAAAGATACTCATTCTTTCCGTAATAACAGTGAGTTAAGTGAAAAAATTGCAGATGCCGAAGCAAATACCGATATAAATCCTACCGAAGCCCAGAAAGAAGCCGGCAATTACAAGAAAGGGCATGTACGTGTAGGTACATTTGATATTAGCATCGAGCAACCGAAAGGTTCTGTTCGTAGTGGCGTGGATGCTAATGGCAAGAAGTGGGAAACGACCATGCAGAACACCTACGGCTACATTCGTGGTACGGAGGGCGTGGACGGCGACCATATAGATGTGTTCCTATCTGATGATATTGATGGGTGGAACGGTCGAAAAGCGTTTGTGGTGGATCAATACAACGAGGACGGCAGCTTTGACGAGCATAAGGTAATGCTTGGCTTCAATGAGGCGGCCGATGCCGAGACGGCTTATTTTGCCAACTATGACAAAAATTGGGCGAAGAAGCACAAGACGGTGGTAACTGCCGTAAACTTGGAGGATTTCGAGAAGTGGATAGGTAGCAGCCACCGCAAGACAAAAGCGTTTGCAGAATATAAGAGTGTAAAGACAGAAGACGTTCCTCAAAAAGCGGAATCTTCTGTCTCCGGCAATGGATACACTATTGAGCCGGCACAATACACTACCAAGCGAGGCAAGGTATTGGACATGCACCTTGTAAAATTTCAGTCGGAATTGCGCAAGGAAGTTCAGAAGCACACAGCCATGTTCGCCAAAGAGATGAAAGGCTGGTGGGATAGAGAAAAACGTGGATTTATGATGCGTAGTGAAGAAGATGCCAGACGATTGGTTGACTACGCCACAGATGCACAATCACAACCCCCATTATCCCTGTCCGATTTGTCTAAGGTCAATGACGGTGATGTGCAGTTTGCAGAGTCTCCACAGGCGAAAATACAGAAGCAAGAGGAAAAACAGGAATATACCCCTGTATGGCAATACTCTGTTTCTGTTGACAAGGAAACAGGATATACCACATTGAAGCGTGATGACGTGAGCGGCTCTATCCCTATTGGGGATGGACGTTTCAATTACACAGCAAACAGTCCTGAAGAAATGTTGGAGATTGTGCGCAATCCTAAGAATTTCGATCAGGAGCTGCGTGATGCTGTTGAAACTATTCTTGAAAACAAGGTCAAGATTAGGGAAATTGCACGTGCAGAAAAAGCAGAAACCGTAAAGCAAGAGCCTAAGTCGGAAAATAATCCGAGCGGCAACCGTCTTGTTACCGATGAACGGTACGCTGAGCTTCGCGAGCGTATGCGCAAGAAACTTCTCGGTCAAATGAATATCGGCATAGATCCAGAGATACTTGCAATCGGTACGGAAATGGCAGTGTATCATTTGGAGAAAGGATCGCGAAAGTTTGCCGAGTATGCAACGGCCATGATTGCTGACTTGGGTGATGCCATACGTCCATATCTCAAAGCGTTCTATAATGGCGCAAGGGACCTGCCCGAAGTTTTAGAAAATGGTTTGAACAAAGAAATGTCTTCTTACGATGAAGTTCAGGCATTTGATGTAACCAATTTTGATAAACCTGGCATTGACATTTTTGCGACTACTGAAACCATTGCGAGAGAAGCTGAAGTAAACAAGGAAGTTGAAATTGCCGAAGAACGTATAAAGAAAACTCGTTCGACGCGCAAAAAGGTTGAGAAAAAAACAGTAATTTCGCGTAAATCAAACAGCTTAGATTTGTTTGACAATCAATTTGATAATAACGAAACTAATAACAAAGATGGATTACGAAGAAATGATGCAGTTCGCCCCGAAGGATTGTCAACCAACGGTAATCGACACGGGCAAGGATTATCAAGAGGCACTGAAACAAGTGGCGAAAACGAACAACAAGCCGGTAGAGGAACTGACAACGAAAGAGAAGGAACAGGCGATGCAGTTGATAGGGCTGTGCGACCTCGACTTTCAGATGCCATAGAAGAAAAAAAGAACATCCGCAACAATCATTCTGAACGTGGCAAAGACCATGCTCCGACATCGGTAGATGCACGTATCGAAGCCAACATCAAGGCTATCGAGCTTGCAAACCTGTTGCTTGAAAGTGGCGAACAGGCTACAGAAAAACAGATGCAAACCCTTCGCAAGTTCAGCGGCTGGGGCGGTTTGGGTAAGGCTTTCAACGAAGGTACATCGTATGCTCCTAACCCCATTGCAAAGAGGCTCCGTGAATTGCTTGGCGAAAAGGCGTATAAAGAGGCTGTAATGAGTGCAAATAGTGCTTATTACACTCCGGCTTACGTTGTGGATACGCTTTGGGACATTGCCAAACAAATGGGCTTCAACGGTGGAAACATTCTTGAAGGTTCTGCCGGTATCGGCAATATCTTGGGACAGATGCCTACAAACATCAGTGAGCGTAGCGATATCCATGCCATAGAGATTGACGGAACTTCAGGCGGTATTCTCTCGCTCCTTTATCCTGATGCCAAAGTGGAAATACAGGGCTTTGAGCAGACACGCATACCTAACGGCAGTGTGGATTTGGCTATTACCAATGTTCCGTTCGTTACCGGACTCCGTGTAAACGATATCACGGGTGACAAAGACTTGTCGAAGAAATTCCACAATATACACGATTTCTGTATAGCAAAGAATGTGCGCAAACTGCGTGAGGGCGGTTTAGGCATTTTTATCACGTCCAACGGTACGCTTGACAACAGCAAGAAACTCCGTGACTGGATTGTGAGCGAGGGAGGTTCAGACTTCGTGGGTGCTTTCCGTATGCACAACAAGACTTTCGGCGGCACCGGAGTAACCTCTGACATCGTTGTTATTCGCAAGCGTGTGAACGGACAGAAGTCTGTCCATGCCATTGATGTAAGCGATGTGAGCGGAGAACGTATGACGGAGTACGACACTGGAGAAACACGCAAGGTCAAGGGCAAGGAAACGCCTGTCATCAAGCAACTTTCGATGGACTACAACCGATATTTCATTGAACATCCCGAAAATATGGCAGGTGAAATGCATTTTGCATTTGAGAATGGCGACACTTTCCGCCCGACAAGCAAGAGCTTATATCCTAAGCAGGACAAGAAGCAGGAAGATATGTTATCGGAGTTTGTCCGTTCATTCAGTGCAGAGGAATTTGGCGAACGCAACACAGAACTTGTCACTGATGCAATGCCCGGCAAGAAGATTGGCGAAGTGTTTGTCAAAGACGGAAAGCTGTACATCAACTCAACCGCAAGCGCACAACCTCTCGATGTGAATGCCAATAAGGTAAAAGGGCATACGAAAGTGGAATGCTTCGAGGCGTACACCGCCATCAAGGAAGCCCTTGCGGAAGTCCTTTCCTATCAGACCGAGAACGAAAGTGATGAGGGACTGAAGCCCTTGCTTGACAAACTCAACAAGGCATACGATGATTTTGTTTCCACATACGGACACTTCAACAAGAACACAGCCATTGCATTCCTCCGTAATGATGTGGACTATGCCAATGTGTTCGCTCTTGAAAAGTTTGAAGAAACGGCAGATGAAAAAGGGAACCGGGTACAGAAATTTGACAAGACCGATATATTTAGCAAGCGTGTTGTTGAAAAAGAGAAAGAGCCTACTCCAACCAATATCAAGGACGGTATTATTGCAAGTATCTTCAAATTCGGTCGTGTTGATGTACCATACATCGCGGAACAACTTGGTACAGGTATCGAGGATGTGAAGAATGAAATAATCGAAAGTGGTTATGGCTTCGAGAACCCTGTAACCCGGCAGATGGAAGCATCGTATCAGTACTTGAGTGGAAATATCCGCGAAAAACTCCGTCAAGCAAAGGAAAACAACGAGAATGGGAAATTTGACCGTAACATCAGGGCATTGCAGGAGGTTATGCCTATGGAAATTCCTGCGCATTTGATTGACTTTACCCTCGGAAGCTCTTGGATTGATCCGAAACTATATGAGGATTTCGTAAAAGAACGCACGGAGGTTGACGTACGGTTTACAGCTGTTGGTGGTACTTGGTTTATGAAAGAGCCATACTTTACTAACTATGAAAAGAACCGCGCAATGGGTGTAACCAGTGAAATGCTCGGTCGAACCATTATGGGACACACCCTCATAGAAGCCGCCATTCAGAATAAGAGCATCACGGTTTCCACTACCAAGAAGCATTATAACGGCACAACCGAGACCATCACCGACAAGGAAGCGACACAGGCATGCGCTGCCAAGATTGACGAAATTCGTCAGGACTTCAAAGATTGGGCAAGGCAGAAGATGCAAAGTGATCCGAAAATGTCTGCATTAATTGAACGTATCTATAATGACACGTTCAATAACTTTGTGCCGATGAGCGTACCCGATGAGTTTGTGCCAGAATATTTCGGTGGTGCTTCTCATGAGTTCAAGATGCGCCCGCATCAAGGCAGAGCCATTGTTAGAGGCACACAACAGCCTTTGTTGCTTGCCCATGAGGTTGGAACTGGAAAAACCTTTACTCTAATCTCCACCGCTATGGAAATGCGCCGTTTAGGGACTGCACGCAAACCGATGATTGTAGTACAGAACGCTACCGTTGGACAATTTGTTGCGAGTGCAAAAGAACTGTACCCCAATGCCAAGATACTGACACTTGAAGAAGCAGACCGTAATGCAGAAGGCAGAAAGAACTTCTATGCCAAGATACGCTACAACGATTGGGACATGATTGTCGTTCCCCAATCGACCTTTGAATTTATCCCTGATAGCGAGGAAAGGGAAATGGCTTTCGTGCAGGACAAGATTGAGGAGAAGATGCTTATTCTTGAAAAGATGAAAGAGGAAGATCCAGACGGAAAGAGCATGATTACTCGACAGGCTGAACGGGAAATTGAATTGTTAGAGGAACAGCTTGCCGAACTTACAAATAATGCTTCAAAAAAACGTACTGCCAACGATGAAAAGAAACGTGCAATAGCCTTGCAGAATGCAGAGGTTAAAGCTATGGAAATGCTTGATCGTCGGACTGACGATGTGGAAAACTTTGACGACATGAACATTGATGCTCTGCTTGTAGATGAAGCGCACGAGTATAAGCATCTCGGATTTGCCACTGCCATGCAACGCGGAGTTAAAGGCGTGGACCCGTCATACAGTAAGAAGTCGCAAGGCGTATTTCTGAAAACACAAGCCATTTTGGAAAAGAACAACGGACGGAACGTAATATTCGCCACTGGTACACCCATTAGCAACACCGCTGCAGAAATTTGGACATTTATGCGCTATCTCATGCCGGCTGACACGATGAAAGAGTACGGTATCTATTACTTTGATGACTTTGTGCGCAACTTCGGTAACATTCAGCAAATGTTGGAGTTTACCACAAGCGGAAAATTTAAAGAGAACAACCGTTTCGCCGGATATGTCAATCTTCCTGAACTGGTGCGTATATGGTCGGGAGTGTCCGATACCGTCCTGACTAAAGAAGCCGGTGGAGTAAAGGACAAGATTCCCGAAATGGAAGGAGGAAAGGCACAAGATCTTTATCTGCCACAGACACGTGCATTGCGTAGCATTATGAAGTTCGTAAAGAACGAACTTGAACAGTATGAGCAGATGAGTGGCAAGGAAAAGAAAGAGAATAGCCATATTCCTCTTACGATGTACGGTATTGCCAAAGCCGCAGCCGTGGATGCCCGACTGGTTCTGTCCGATACGGAGGACGATCCGAACAGCAAGACCAACGAAGCCGTACGCCAGACTTTGCGCTCACTGAAAGAAACAGCCGACTACAAAGGTACGGTTGCCATCTTTGCCGACAATTACCAAAACAAGCAGAGCGGTTTCAACCTGTACGATGACATCAGAGACAAATTGATTGCAGAGGGTGTTCCTGCTGATGAGATTGTAGTAATGAGGTCGGGAATGACCGTCAAAAAGAAACTTGAAATCTTTGAAAAGGTAAACCGTGGCGAGGTTCGCGTGATTCTCGGTTCGACCTTTACGCTCGGTACGGGCGTGAACATTCAGGAGCGCTTGCATACACTGATACATTTGGATGCGCCCAACCGTCCTATGGACTATACCCAACGCAATGGGCGTATCTTGCGACAAGGTAACTTGCACAAAGATATGGGTAAGCCTGTACGCATCTTGCGTTTTGGAGTTGAGGACAGTTTGGATGTTACCGCATACCAACGTTTGAAAACGAAAGGAGCCATTGCCGACAGCATCATGAACGGTAAACAGGTAATGACAAACAGTATGTCCAATCGTGTGCTTGAAGAGGAAGAGGATGTGTTCGGTGATACTATAGCCCAACTCTCTGGAAGTGAATATGCGATGTTGAAAAATAATGCGGAAAAGAATGTACGCAAATATGAAAGTAGAAAAAAGCAATGGGAAGCCGATCAAACCTATATCCATAATGCTAAACCAAGATTAAAAGGCTTGATTAAAGACGCAGATGCACGTATTGAGAAACACAGCAAATTGTTAGCTGATATTCGATCTTCATTTCCCGATGGTAAGTTCAAAGAGATTGTTATTGGAAAAAATCATTTTACGGCCGTTGAAGGCATGGATGATTTTTTCAAAGAATATAATAAAAGTATACTTGCGGATGCCAAGAAGATAAAAGATGGTGATATTGCCGGTGATCAGACACGAGAATTAACCGTGCAGATTAGCAATTTCACTTTTAAAGTAAAAACCTTTTTGCAAAAGGAAATGAATCGGGACGGTGGTGCTTTGTTTGTAGAAGTACATCGTAAAATGTACTATTCCTGTCCCGAACTTGATTTAGAGGCAGTGCCTGTGAAGCAATCGTTACTACGAAATGCTATTGAAGACATTGTAAAGAATGTGATTACGGGTAAAGATGATGCCAACAGGTTGGAAGTTGCTAAGAATAGTAAAAAGCATAACGAGGCTGAATTGGAACAGCTTTTGTCGAGAGAAGGTAAGCCTTTCGAATATAAGGATGAACTGGTGCAGGCGAAAAAACAGTTTGAAGAGTATGCCGAACTGATGAAAAAAGAGCTGCAGGAAAAGGAGGCCAAGTATGCAGAAATGGATAAAACTGTTGAAACTGCTACCGATATCGTTAATATCGGAGAAGAGGATGAAGCGCAGTCTCATATCAATCGTAAAGACGATAAGAATGTCCGCTTCCGCAGTGCTTCCGATTCTTTAATGGAAACCTCGTCTAAGTTTTCACAGGTGGCAGCCATTGATGAATTGGCAAGTAGCCTACATATTCCGATACACATCATCCGGGATATAAACGATATCACGGACGAGGACAAAGATACTCAACGGAAGAAACGAGGGTCCAAAGGTTGGTATGATATGGAAACTGGCGAAGTATATTTGGTTTTGCCCAATGCTGAAAACATCGCCGACGCACAAGCGACCGTTTTACACGAGGTCGTTGCGCATAAAGGGCTTCGCGGACTATTAGGAGAAAAGTTTGACGACATGATGGATTCTGTCTATCGCAACCTACCGGAAGATGTGCGCCGTAAGGTTACCCGTGCCGGACTTTCCCGCTATGGGGGAGACTTCAGGATCGCGACGGAAGAGTATTTGGCTTCTGTTGCAGAAAATGGTGTATCCGAGCCGTCCATTTGGCAAAAGATAAAATCGGCCATCCGCGGATTTTTCCGGTCGTTGGGAATCGATTTGCGTATGCGGGATGAAGATATTGCTTATATGTTATGGAAGAGTAAGAACCGTCTTGAAAAAGGTGATTCACTTGTTACGATCATTCATAAAGTGGCCAAAGATGGAAATATGCGTGATACATTGTTGTTCCGTGATCCCTTGGTGCATGGCGGGACAATACTTAATACTCCATCGGAAGACAGAAGAACAATGATACGGACCATTGGTGCAGTATCGGAAGGTGCGAGAAGTTTTTCCGCTATGACACGTGAATTCTACAAGCGTTTCCGTGAAGGCTACCAAGACCAGAAGATTCACATCCGTGACTTTCAAAAGGCTGTAGAGAAAGAGACGGGACACAAAGTAAAAGATTATGAGGATGCCTATATCTACGAGAATACGACGCAGGGACGGGCAGAATATGATGTGAACCATTTCAAAGCGAATGAATTTGCCGCCTTAGTGAACGAGGTTGCCCGCTTATCCAGAGATGGCAAGAATATAGACAAGGATAAACGACGCAAGGTTGATCTTTACATGAAGGCAAAGCACGGTTTGGAACGTAACGAAGTAATGCGTCGTGAGGCACTTGCATCAGTAGAACAGCCATCTCCCGAACTTATTGAATCGATCGGTAATAAGGACTTTGCCGGGCTGACCGCCATAACAAAAGCCTTATCTGCGGAGACAAAGGGTATGGATGAAGATATTGTTCGCCGGTTTGTCGAAGAGTTTGAAAAGGAGAATGATACGAAGAAACTTTGGGAGGCAGTAGGGAGAGCAACCCGCGCCACGTTGGAGAAGATGTATCAATGCAATCTGATCAGCCGTGAATCCCGTGATCGTATTTCTGGTAAATATGAATATTACGTTCCTTTGAAAGAGTGGGAGGAAACGACTGCAGGCGATATCTGGGACTATATAGATAGTAACCGTGATATAGTTTCCAATCCGATCAAAAAGGCAAAAGGGCGTACTTCTATGGCAGGTGACATCTTGGCGAATATTGCAAGCGACTACGAAAGCGCGACAATGATGGGTTATAAAAATCTTGTGAAACTTCGCTTTGCTAATTTGGTCCGAAATAGTAAGACCGGCATGGCAAGCGTTTCCAGACAATGGTATGTAAAGAGCGGTGTTGATACCGAAGGTCGTACTCTTTGGGAGCCAGTGTCCGCAACCGGATTGACAGAGGATGCCGAAACGAATGCAAGTATCATTAATGATTTCGAGGAAAAGATGAAGGAACTGCAGGAGAAAGGTGAGGCTAAGACGCAACAGGAAGTATTGAACCTTGGTGTGCCGATCAAAGATTGGCAAGAGCAACAGCATGTCGTCAGAGTAAAAGAAGGTGGACGTGACCTATTGGTTTACATCAATGGGAATCCAGTCGTTTCTCAAGCAGTCAATGGCATTAATAGAGCGAGTCTTGATAATGTGGTTCTGAAAGGATTGAACAATGTGCGTAAATTCATGATGCAGAATTACACTTCGCGCAATATTAATTTCATCCTCCGCAACTTTGCACGTGATTTTTTCTATGCCAACACGATGAATTTTGTAAAATATGGAGCAGCTTACGAAGGAAGGTTCCTTAAAAACTATCCTCTGGCCCTTTGGCGTATCGCCAAAGTAGAAATAGGGGGAAGGACTGATTTGGAATACGAAGCGTTTCTTCGTGGTGGCGGCAAGACCGGATACGTGGCGACATTCGGTTATGATAAGTACAAGAAAGAGGTGGAACGTCTGTTGAATAGAAACGCGGGTGGCCGTGTCCGTGTCAAAGATGTGTTCAATGTGCTTGGGGGATACTTCGAAATGGTGAACGGTGTGGTAGAAAACGGTGGACGCTTTACGACTTATCTTACAGCAAAAGAATCTGGAATGACAGAACTACAAAGTATCAACGCAGCAAAAGAAGTGTCGGTAAACTTCAATCGACGAGGTAGCGGTGCGATGGGTGCGGTTTATATGCAGAACTTCTTTCATTTCTTTAATGCGGCTATACAAGGAACGCATAATTTTGCTCATGCGGCAAAGCATAATCCCGTACGAGCAGGTGCGGCTATTGCTATGTGGGCGACGCTTGGATTTGCCGTTAGTACTTTGTCTAAAATGCTTTTCGGAGATGATGACGAGTATAACGATATCCCAGATTATGTACGGCAGAATAATTTGATCCTGCCTATAATGGGTGCACCGGGGAAATATGTACTCTTACCTCTTCCTGTTGAGCTTCGAATGCTGTTCGGGCTTGGTGATATGTCGGCACAGTATACAAGAGGCGAATATAAGGGGCGTGACTTTACATCGGATGTCATGGGTAAATTAATGGATGTGCTTCCACTTAGTATTGAGTCGAATGCGACAGACAATCTTGTCGAAGCTGCCACTCGTACATTTACCCCGGACATGATATCTCCAATTACGGAGGCGTATCTCTTCAATGAAAACTACTTCGGGAAACGGATCACGGGGCGCAACGAGTTTAATAAGTATGTTCCAGAATATCATAAGGTAACGACTGGAACCAGCAAAGCGATAATCAAAGCCTCCGAACGGCTGAATAGTCTGTCGGGAGGCGATTATGCCTCTAAAGGAAAATTGGATTATGCTCTTTTGAATCCTTCTGCCGTAGAGTACCTTTTCGAACAGTACTTAGGTGGCGTAGGTAAAGCCATTGCTCAATGTTACAAAACGGTGGAAGGCGCAGTAACCGGAGATGTGCAGCTTAGGAATATCCCAGTTGTGAGCGGGCTGACCTATGACACAGAAAATATGGTTCCGCGTAATTATACAAACGAACGCTATAACCATTACGTGAAAGAGTATGAAGAGATGCAGAGTAGGGATAGGATGTACCGTAAAGGGCTCGAAGGGGGTAAGGACCTGTCGGGTAATTACAAATCCTTTGCCAATAGTCGTGCATACCGACGTTATCAAACGACCGGCTTTTATAAAAAAGCGATTGAAAGTATGTATGATATGGCCCGCTTGATGGATGGAGAAGAAAAGAAAGCTCTTTACGAACAGGCGAGAAAGACAAAAGAAATGATGATTAACGAATTAGACAAAATAGGAGATGAATAGAAAGTTTTATAACCGTAGATTGAAACCGGGAGTGGAGCGGGGTGGTCGCACCCGGTCAGCTATTAGTTTGACAAAGGCTACAGATGTGCTGAAAGAGGCTGAAAATGCTTGGTGGGGACTTAGTGAGGTTCGCAAGAAGGCTGCACGTTCCCAGATGTATGGATTTGAAGATCAATGGGGCGATCTTGTTATTGATCCAGCAAGTGGGAAGAAAGTGACAGAAAGTGCATATATTCGATCGCAGGGTAAAGTGCCTTTGAAAAACAATGTCATTCGCCCGATTTTGAAAAATATCGACGGACAATTCCGAAATAACCAAACGAAGCCCGTTTGTGTTGTTAGGGACAAAAGGGAAAGTAAGATTGGAGAAATGATGAGCATTGCAATTGAGTATTGCCATCAGATCAACGAAACGACGGAAATGGATGCTGCAAGTTTGACGAATCTTATGCTTTCAGGGTTATGTGCCCAACGGGTAGAGTACGGCATGAATCCGGCTAAACAAAATTTGGATGTGTGGGTTTATCCAACCAATACTTATCGGTTATTCTTCAACACGGATATAGAAGATCCTCGGACATGGGATCTTCGTATTATCGGGGAAATGTATGATATGACTCTTTCGGATATTGTGGCCGCATTTGCCCGTGATAAAACAACCTGTGATGATATTTATCGGATTTACGGTGATCATAACGGGGCTACCTGGGCTGATTCGTTTGGATTACAAGGGGACCAGAACAAAAATATGGATTTTTATATGCCGTCCCGTCCAGATCTTTGCCGGGTGATCCTTGTTTGGAAAAAGGAAAGTAGGGAAGCACTTTTTTGCCGTGACCTATTGAGTGGGGAATGGTGGTATTCCAATCTTTCCGACAGAAAATCGATAGATGTTTTAAATAAGCAGCGTATGGAAGAAGCGTTAGCTAACGGCATGGACCCGGAAGATGTGCTTCTTGTGGAATATACCTATTCAATTGAGCAATATTGGTACTATCGTTACATGACTCCGTTCGGAGATGTGCTACAGGAAGGGCGTTCGCCTTACTGGCATAAAGAGCATAATTACATATTGAACATTTATCCGTTTGTCAATGGTAAAGTCTTTAATTTTGTTGATGACTTTATTGATCAGCAAAAGTACATAAACCGGACGCTTACGATGATCGATTTTATTCGTTCGTCTACTGCGAAAGGACTTCTCATTGTGGATGAAGATGCTTTTCAGGGAATGAGCCGGGAGCAGATTGTAGATGAATATGTGCGTTATAATGGTGTGCTTTTTGTTCGTCTTAAACAGGGCCAGAATATACAGAATATCGTTCATCAATATAACGGTTCTGCGGCTGTTGCCGGAGATTACGAACTATTGAACTTACAATTGAAACTTATCAATGATATTTCTGGTGTAAATTCTGCAATGCAAGGCCAAACGCCATCTTCTAATACGCCATCTTCGCTTTATGCCCAGCAGGTTCAGAATTCAAGTATGAATGTTAAAGGCTTGCTTGATTCTTTTCGTAATTTTCAAAAGAAGCGAGACAATAAAGTAATGAAAACGATTCAGCAATTTTATACTTCTGCTCGATATATAGACCTTGCCGGATCGGACTATTCGAAAGAAAGTAAATGGTATGATCCGGAAAAGGTGCAAGATTCAGAAATAGATGTCTATATTACGGAAGGTTCTAATACTCCGGTTTATCAAATGGTGATGAATGAGTTCTTGATGGAGCTTTACAAAAATCAGGCAATAAATGTCAAGCAATTGCTTGAAAATTCGTCGCTTCCGTTTGCTGAACGTATTTTGGAAAGTATTAAGCGGGATGAAGCGGAGATGTTGCAGGCCCAAGAGGAAGGTCGTATGGCGCAACTTCAGGGAATTCCTTCTGAGGTCATAGGCCAAATCCGGGCATAATTTAAAATAACGAGGCAAGGTGAAATGATCTTGCCTCGTTTCATATTGTGGCTTCCGATATGACCTTACGGGTTGGTGTGGCTATTGGGGTATTTACGGCAAATGGAAGATCTATCCGATAGCAGATCCATACGCCGATAGCACGAGTCATGAGTCTGTCATCATGCATTCCTTCAACAGCTCCCATTGTTTTACCATCTTCTTTGATTTCAAATGTGTCGTGTTCGTCTACGGCTTCCTCGCATCTTTCGATGTATAAAGAATCCCGTATTGCTTTTGCTTGATGGGAGATAACCATAGGCTTGGTTGATGTGTTGGTGTGAAATCCCCATTTTGCTGGGGCGCCTTGTCTGATTTGGTCGGCTGGGGTGCGACAGTAGAGATTGGAGTAATGCCCTGCTATCTCGTCTAAGATGTATTCGAAATTATTGCCTTCCGTGCCTTCTGTTTCAAGCGTGTTACTTTCTATTACAACCATAGCATCCTCCTCGTCAGCATAAAATGTTGCCATCTGTACAGCCTTCCAAGCGCCTTTATCATGGTCGATATGGCCGTGCCATTCGGCGACCACTTCCGGGATGCCTCCGTCCATCATCCAATAGCGATCAAAGACGGTGATATCCGTGTAGTCGGCTTCATCTGAAACTCCCCCTACATCCATAACGACAATATAACGATTTCGATATCGTTTTGATTTATCCGGCATTTTCCAAATGGACAAGCAGCCCATTTCTTCTTTTGACAACCGAAGATTCTGAAGGCTTTCTACACCCGTTTCTTCCGAACCTGAAATTTCACCATGAAAAATAGGATCGATGCAAGTTTCGCGTAGTTTGAGCGTGTCTGAAAGCCGGAAACGTCGTCGGCCGGTAGATTGAAAGGCTTCTGTTGGAGTGCTTGGATATTCAGAATTCATACGCCAAATATCTTTCATGTCTTTCTTTTTTTCTCTATACCAAGCAATAGCTTCCAGTGTAGCTCCCAGTTTCCAAAGGTCCCATTCGTATTCGTCCATAGAATGGATAAACTCTTCGTGGTTATCAATAGGGATTGAATAAATATCAATATCAAACCATGCTACAAAAATGGGGAGCAGGTTATTTTTACCTTTGACAGCCTGTTGCCATGTACGATGAAAAAAATTACCAACGCCTTTTGCCGTACTTTCCAACCCTAAAATCGTATATGCTGTATCATAAATAGAACCGGATATAGACTGGATAAGGTCCTCCGGCTTTTTGCCTGGTGTAGCTCTCCAAAGTCCAATTTCGGTTAGGTGAGCTCCTGATATGTCACCGCTTCGAAGTGTATCGGGTTTTTGGAAAGATCCGATCGAGACAACACAATTTGTGTTTTGAATGACTTTGTTTTTGCTTGAACCTTCAAAGGGTGTGAATTTAACCGTTTCTCCAAGCAGATAAGAAGGGTATTTGTTTAAAGCCTTTGTGATCATTGCCCGAACGTTTCTTGACTGTGTTTCCACATCTCCACAAATGACGGTATTCCAGTTTCGACGGTGTACGAGCATTATCCAAAGCATATAAATTTGGACGAGTGTTGATCCTCCCCACTGTCGTGCTTTTAAGAGGATAAACTTGATAGGCTTTCCGGCCTTTCGTAGTTTTTCAAGTTTATTCAGTACTCTTCTTTGCGCACGGTTTAGTTTAAATGGGATATCTTTTGGGCTCACTTTATCTTTTATAAAGATGAATGAATAGGCCCAGTATTCAAAATCGTATATTATCCGATATTTTATAAATTCAATCCAAAGCTGGTTTAGGGCTTCTTCGGAATACTCCACTTCTTTAATAAATCGGATAATATATCCTTTGAATCCGTATTTGGCGAGTCTACGGATAAACAGGTTTTCTTTTATCAATTCAACCGGTAAATACATATCGCCAATAGGGGAGTCTTTTATTGAAATCTTTTTTCGTTCCCCTACGGCGCCAAGACCGGTGACTGGATTGTATGGTGCGTTTATTATTTCGTGTCTTTTTCTGTTTTCTTCTAAGATATTTTCGATCTTGAAATCATTGTGAATGTCGTGCATAATCGAGATAAAATGAATGAGATTGCTAAAGCTGAAATGTGTATTTTCCAATTAATGACATTATAGCCGAATATTGACTGCATTATTAATATTATAAGCAGCATGATTGTATATTTCTGTCGCTTCGAATGTCCATCTTGCCATATCTTGCTTAAATACATGCCGATCATGGAAAATATGATGGTTGATGCGCCGAATGTCGGTTTTTCAGAGCAAAAGATTGCAGAAGACAGGATTACAGATATTGGTATTACTATAATTGGGGCTTTGCGTCCATAATATTCTGCAATCACCGGCTTATATATCAGGTATCCGATTGAATTGAAGAACATGTGCATAAAGGTCAGATGTATGAAATTGTATGCAATCAGTTGCCAATATCGGAATCCGGAGGACAGTCCGTAATCGCTTAGATCGTAGTACCGTGATAGGGAATAAAAAAGGATAAATATGAATACCAGGATCATTTTCTTTTTAATCTGTCTCTTATACACATCTGACGCTGCCGACGAAGCTAGAA
>OWHX01000393.1_pt1 | contig 24992 bp, 26 predicted proteins | sample 1732801 | NCBI WGS metagenome assembly OWHX01 (sample SAMN05065755, study PRJEB22554) | human gut metagenome | biome: ENVO:2100002; feature: ENVO:00000062; material: ENVO:00002003 | host: Homo sapiens | place: USA
CGAGATTACTACGCGTCTCGTGGGCTCGGAGATGTGTATAAGAGACAGGGGATAAGCAACGCTTGCAAAACCTTTTGCAAACTCGTTTTACTAAAGATGATATTGCCTATATTTTAGGGCTTTTTGAAGATAGAAAAAATGATGAAAAAATCGCACAATTAGTTAGCACAGAAGCGACCATTCCTACTATTTTTGAATATATTATTGCTATTGTTTGGTGCTATGTTGATGAGTGTAAAATTGAGCGGATTTTAGAAGCTAATTTAAGCCTTGATTCTAATCTTTTGCCTAAAAGCCACGCAGTTGGTGGTAGTGCAGATTTTATTTATACCTATTCAAACCATTCCTTAATGATAGAAGTAACCCTAACTGAAAAGACAAATCAACGCCGTGCAGAAATGGAAAGTGTTTCAAGGCATTTGGGAAATATGCTCTTGAGATTGGATGCTTATAAGCGGCAAGAATCCTATGCGATTTTCATCGCTCCTTATTTGGATAAAAATGTTTTAAATGACTTTAGAAGTCGCTTATATTGCTATTTTGAAAATGATGAAAATTATATTAAAGGTATGAGTATTTTACCACTTAGCACACAGGATTTAAGTAAAATTTTACACTCAAATCTTTCATACACATCACTCTATAAATCGTTTAAAAATCTTTTGACAAGCAAGAATGATTGGGGTAGCAAATGGTATTTTAATGAGATAAAGCCATTTATTGATAGTTTAGAAATAAAGGCAAATAATGTTTAACCCCCATAATCGCCGATATACAGGAGCAAAAACAAAGCTTTTAGCACATATTGATTCTGCACTTATACATTGTTTTGACTATACTAAAAAGAGTGATTTACGCTTTTTTGATGTGTTTGCTGGGACAGGTGTGGTGAGCCATTATTTTATGCAAAAGCCAGAATTTAAGCATTTTTATATCAATGATTTTTTATATGCGAATTTTGTGATATATCAAGGCTTTTTTGCTAAAGAGTCTTTTAGCCAAGAAAAGTTGGATTCTATAAGGCAGGAATTTTTAAAGCTAGATTCTGCTATGCTAGGTGAAAATTACTATTCCTTGCATTTTAGTGGCACATTTTTTAGCCATAATGATTGCAAATTTATGGGATATATACGAGAGAAAATACAAGAGCTTTTACACACAAAAGCAATCAATCAAAAAGAATATTTTATCCTACTTGCAAGCTTGCTTTATAGTGTGGATAAAGTCGCAAACACAGTGGGGCATTATGATGCCTATCGTAAAAAAACAATGCTAAAAGACAGATTGCAATTTGAGCTTATTGAGCCTTATGTAAATCCACATATACACACAGAGATTTATCAGCAAGATTCTAATGCCCTTGCAAAATTGCTTCACACACAAAATACAAAGCTTGATATTGCCTTTATTGATCCGCCTTATAACTCTAGGCAATACAGCAGATTCTACCATTTCCTTGAAACACTAGCTAAAAATCATAGCCCAAAACTCTATGGCATAGCCCTAAAACCAAAGCCAGAAAATTTAAGCCTATATTGCACGGCTAGGGCAAAAGAGGCGTTCAAAGATTTAGTTACAAATCTTAGTAAAATCGCTAGAATCTTGGTAGTAACCTATAACAACACCGCCGCAGCAAATGCAAGAAGTAATACGAGAATTTCCCTACAAGCCTTGCAAAATATCTTAGAATCTAGCGGTAAAACAACGCTTTTCACATTTCCACACACGCCTTTTAGCAGCGGCAAAACAGATAGAAAAACAAGCTTCAAAGAGCATAAAGAATGTGTGTTTGTGTGTGAGATAAAGCAAAAGCCTTCCTAGATTCTAGCGACTGCTAAAATCTAGGACAAAAATAAATATGGTTTCAGGCTTGATATGCTGCGCTTAAGCTTCTCACACAAGCGGCATAACCTTTTTAGCGATATATTCTAGCTCTTCTTGCATATTAGCACATTGGATTATGAGTAAATCTAGCCCTGCTTCTTTATATGCCCTAATCTTTTGTGCTACGCTCTCCGGCGTGCCAACTAGATTTGGTCGCAGTCCGCGATTAGACACGCTATATTCCTGCTTACTTATCTCTACATCAAGCTGTGAATTGCCTGTGAAATTCTTATAGGAGTTTTCATAATCGGCGTAATTTTTAATGGTAGTAATCCGCTTTAGCTCATTTTGTGCCTCTTCTTCACTATCTCGCACAATCATATACACCGCCATACCAAAGCCCTTAAATGGCGGCAATCCTGCCCTTTTCTTTCGCTCTTTCATATCAGTAATTTTTGCTCTCACTTCATCAAGTGTGCCGCCGTGCAGGAGATAAAAGTCTGCAAATTGTGTGATAGCATTCCTGCCTATCTCGCTCTCTCCCCCAGCATACACAAGCGGAATCTTGGGCGGTTTAGGCTCATTATAGGAATTTTCAAAGCTAAAATACTTACCGCTATGATGAAATGGGCTTTTACTCCAAAATCCCCGCAACACATCGGTGTATTCGTGTGTGAGTGTATATCTATCATCGTGTGCGTCAAAGTTTATGCCATACTGCCTAGCCTCCTCTTCCCACCACGCTGATACCATATTGATAGAAAATCGCCCATTGCAAATCTGTGAAATGGTAGCAATCTGCTTTGCCGTGAGTGCTACTTGATGATACTGCGGACGCAAAGCCGCTAGAATCTCAATGCTTTGCGTAACCGCTGCCAAGCCATTAGCAATAGCCCACGCATCAAGGGCTGGGGCTTTTTCACCCTTAATGTCATTCAAATACAGCTCTGGCACAAGGGTAAGCGTATAGCCTAGATTCTCCGCGCTTACCGCTAAATCGCGGATATACTCCCAAGAACACTGCGTGCTATCATCATCTACATTCCTAAGCCAACTGCCAAATACCGGACTCCAATACCCAAACTTCATTTTACGCTCCTTTATTGTTTGTCAAACTGCTCTTTTAAAAAACTCACAAGCCTATCAGCTGCTGCCACGCCGCCACTCTCTCTAATCTTAGATTCTAGTGTGGAGTTGTAGTTTGTGTTTGTGTTTATATCATAGACCACAATATCCCCACTCACACTCTCAATAAACTCAATCCCTGCCACAGCGATATTATGCACTGCTAAAAACTGCTCTAAACACCGCACGATAGGGCTTTTAGAATCTATCTCTTTACGCAAGCTAAACTTATCCCCAGCTCCCACTTCACACGCCGCCCCAGCAAGAGCAGGTCGCTTTGTAGATTCTGCTTTAGAATCCGCCGACTTAGAATCCCTGCTAGAATCCGCTTTAGAATCTAAAGAATCTATTTGACACGCATCAGCAGGACATAGCTCAAACGCCCCATTGCTTGTATCCACTCGCACCGCATAGTGAAACTTCCCGCCGATAAACTCACATCGCGTGATAAACGCTTCCCTAGATTCTACATACTCTTGCAGTAGCGTAATGCCATCAATGGGTAGCTCAAATTCGCTAGATTCCACATAGTCCCTAAACTCTTCAATATTTTCAAAAAGCCGCACCCCCAAGCCCTTGCCCCCTTGATTATGCTTTGTGATAAAGGGCTTATGATTAAAGCTACTTGCCGCATTGATTAAATCAGTTTTCCCAAATACCGCAAGTGTTTGTGGCGTTTTAAAGCCATATCCCCCTGCTTTAAAAAAAGATTCTAAAAGCAAAGCCTGTTTAACCTTGCTGACTTCAATCTCTAGCACGGAGCTGCCATTTATCACTTTTCTCCCATAGGATTCTAACCACGCTAACAACGCACGACCATATTCCTTAGAAAAGGCATTATCACGCGTATGACTTGAGGCACTAAGCCTACTCCAAAACACCCCTTGTGGCGGGATAGAATCTAGGCTAAATCCCCCTTGTGTCAAAAGGATTTCACTAAATCTAACCCCAGCCCTATCAAATGCCTCTTTAAAAGGCGGTATCCACTCGGGATTCTCGTGGATTATGTAAATGCCTTGTGGCAGTGAATCATATAACATAGTCTTGCTCCTTATTGTGTTTAAATCGCCCTGTGTTCGCATAATCATTGATTGTGCTTTTTGCCCCACCCACACGATAGCGTGAAGCGATATGTGTAGAATCTAGCCTATCGCCCTTGCCAAAGAGTTTATGCCGCAGTGAGCCTTGTGTGTATTCCCTCTTATATACACCGCGATTTTGAAGCTCTGGCACGATAAATCGCACCACATCTTCAAAGCTCCCGGGCGTTGTCGCATAGGCAAGATTAAAGCCATCAGCATCGCTATATGCGATCACTTCTTGTAAAGTATCGCAGACTTGCGTAGGTGAGCCTACAAACTTTGGTCCTTGACAGCCTAGCCCTGTGAGTTTTAGCAAGTCTTTTAGTCGCCACTCTTTGCCAGATTCTGTCGTGGAGTTACTCAAGGCTTCTACTTGTGCGACTATGGCGTTTGATTTAATATTGCTTAATGGATCTTCTAAGTCATAGCGGCTTAAATCTACGCCCAGCCAACCAGAATTGATAACCAAAGAGCCTTCCTTGCTAGAATAACTAAGTAAATCATTATATTTAGCCTGTGCTAGATTCTCACTCTCATCAGTGATGATTGTAGCTAGAATGTAGATTTTGGCACTATATGGATCGCGTCCGGCTTGTATCAAAGCTTCTCGCACTTGTTTCACGGCGATTTTAGCGTATTCCTTTGTGGGAGGGGCTATGAAAATAGCCTCTGCGTGAGTAGCAGCAAACTGCCTACCACGCGTAGAATTCCCCGCTTGGAATAGCACCGGTGTCCTTTGGATACTTGGCTCACACAGATGAATGCCCGGGACATCAAAATATTTGCCGTGATGTCCTATGTGATGAATCTTGCTAGGGTCAGCAAAGTCCCCGCTCTCCCTATCTAAAATCACCGCAGAATCTTCCCAGCTACCCTCTAGTAGCTTATAAATCACTTCCATATATTCATCAGCCACATCATAGCGTTCATCGTGCGGCAGCTCACTTGAGCCCATATTTTTATTCGCACTTGGCAGATAGCCTGTAACGATATTCCAGCCGACTCGCCCCTTTGTGAGATGATCGAGTGTGCTAAGGCGTCTAGCAAAGGGATAAGGATGCTCAAAAGGCACGCCAGCGGTTACCCCAAAGCCTATGTGCTTAGTAACTGCCGCACCAATCACGGCAAGCTGTGTGGGGTCATTGACAGGCACTTGCAGGGCAGTCTTTAACGCCCCACAATCATTGCCCCCATAAATATCATACACGCCCAAAACATCAGCGATAAACACCGCATCAAACAGCCCCTTTTCAGCGATTTGTGCGATATTTTGCCAATATTCAATATCTTTATATTTTAGGGCTTGATCGTTTGGGTATCGCCACAGCCCCGGACTTAAATGCGAGATACAATTCATTTCAAAGGCATTGAAGCTAATTTGTCTGTCCTTTTTGCTCATATTTTCTCCTTGGTGTTTATCGTTGGGAGCAATATAGGCTAATTTTTATATAAACACAATATGTGTTTGATAATTTTGTCGATTTTTTTGCGGAGTGTTACTATTAAACACATATTGTGTTTGTAGATTTTGCAAAGAGCTAGAATCTAGCCCAATCTTTAAGCTAGCGAGATTTGCTATACTTCCACGCATTTGCACGCATTTGCACCATAATTTAGAAGGAGCGATGATGAGTATCAAAGAGCGGTTACAGGCGGATTTAAAAGAAGCGATGAAAAGCGGGGATACATTTTTGCGCGATTGTGTGAGATTACTTAATGCTGCGATTAAACAAGTTGAAGTCGATACACGCCAGAGTCTTGATGATAATGCTGTGCTAAAGATCCTAAAAAGCGCGTATAAGCAGCGAGAAGATGCGGCAAATGCGTATAAAGAAGCAGGGCGAGCGGATTTGTATGAGCAAGAGAGCAAAGAAATGCAAGTGATCTTGCGCTACTTACCCGCCCAGCTTAGTGATGAGCAGCTACGCCAAAGACTAGAAGAGATTATCGCGCGTGTGCAAGCTAGCGGGCTAAAGGATTTGGGCAAGGTAATGCAAGAAGCCAAAAGCTTAAGCGATGTCGCCGATGGGCGCAGGATCTCCACAATGGCAAAGTCCTTGCTACAATAATGCCTACCACACTTGATAAATCTCCCCAAGGCATTAAAGAGCGTAAGCCTAAGAATCTAGGCATAACCATAGGGCGGATAAATCGCCTGCAAATCGCGCGCCTAAGCCCGCACGGCGCATATCTCACACTAGAATCTAGCGCGCGTGAAACACTAGAATCTAAAGTATGCAAAGGGCTAGATTCTAGTGCTTATCAAAGGCTAGATTCCACCAAATCACCAAAGCTAAAAGCCACGACACCCGCGCTCTATGAAGTGCTACTGCCCAAGAAATTCTGCCCCGCGCAAGCAAAGATCGGCGATAAAGTGCTAGCCTTTGTCTATACAGATTCGCTTGATCGCCCCGTGGCTACAACTCAAATGCCTTTAGCCCAGTGTGGTGAAGTGGCATTTCTACGCGTGGTGAGCTATGCTGGCAATGGCGTGTTTTTAGACTTGGGGCTTGATAAAGACATCTTTATGCCTAGTAAAACCCCTGCAAAGTATCCGCTAGATTCTCGTGTGGCGGTGTATATCACACTTGATAAATCTAGCCGACTCATCGCCAAAAAGGACATACAATCTCATCTCCTACCCTATCGCACCAAGGGCTATGCGCGGGGCAAAAAGGTCTCTATACTGCCTTTTTCTGTGAGCGATCTAGGTGTGAGCGTGGTGGTGGATTCTCGCTACTATGGGCTAGTGTATCTGCCCCAAAGCGTGCGTGATAAACAAAAAAGCCCAGAATCCACTTTAGCGGCGATGGGGCTTGGGCTTGGGCTAGAGTCTAGCGCGTTTATCCATAATGTCCGCAAAGATGGCAAGCTTGATCTCGTGCTGCATAAGCGCGATCGCGCTGATGAGAGTGCGGCAAAGCTTCTGCAAGTGCTGCGCGATAATGGCGGCAAGCTCGCGGTGCATTATGACTCTAGCCCAGAATCCACTTTTGCTTTGCTTGGTATGAGCAAAAAGGCTTTAAAGCGCGCATTGAGCGATTTGCTTGCGCGAAAGCTTATTATCCTAAACCCACAAGTAGGCATAGAGCTTGTGTAGCTTACGCAATAAATGCGCGTTACAAATTTTCGCTAGTATGTGGGCTTATTTTATTGATAGGAGCGTTGTATGAAATTTAGTGGGAAAAATGTTTTAGTTACAGGCGCATCGCGTGGGATTGGCGCAGAGATTGCTAGAGTGCTAGCAGGCTATGGGCTAAAGGTGTGGATCAACTACCGCTCCAAGCCAGAAATTGCTGACGCACTCAAAGCCGAGATAGAATCCAGTGGCGGCAAGGCAGCGGTCGTGGAGTTTGATGTAACCGATGAAGAAGCCTTTGTGCGTGGGCTTCAAGCGATTGTGCAAAGTGATGGCGAGCTAAGCTATATTGTCAATAATGCTGGTATCACCAACGACAAGCTTGCTTTGCGTATGAAGACAGAGGATTTCACAAAGGTGCTTGATGCAAATCTACTCTCTTGTTTTATCGGTTGTAGAGAAGGGCTGAAGCTTATGAGCAAGCAGCGATTTGGTGCAGTGGTAAATATCGCTTCTATCGTGGGTGAGCGTGGGAATATGGGGCAGACAAACTACGCTGCAAGCAAGGGTGGCGTGATCGCTATGAGTAAGAGCTTCGCCTATGAGGGAGCTTCACGCAATGTGCGCTTTAATTGCATTACTCCGGGCTTTATCCAAACAGATATGACAGAAGCTCTAAGCCAAGAAGTAAAAGAGCAGTATCAAAAGACCATACCGCTAGGGCGTTTGGGGCAGAGTGCTGAGGTGGCTGAAGCGGTGGCATTTCTGCTAAGTGATGGCGCGAGCTATATCACAGGCGAAGTGCTTAAGGTCAATGGCGGCTTGTATATGTAATATATATTTAAGGTAATTTCTAAAATTTTTTTGTTAAAATCCCAAATTCTAAACACACTTGTAAGGAGTATCGTATGGCATTGTTTGATGAGATCAAGGAAGTAATCGTAAAAGAGCTTAGCGTAGAAGCAGATAAAGTTACCCCAGAGGCAGAGTTTGTAAAAGACCTTAATGCAGATTCTCTTGATGTTGTAGAGCTTATTATGGCACTTGAAGAGAAGTTTGGCGTAACTATCCCAGATGAAGAAGCAAACAAAATCCAAAAAGTCGGCGATGTCGTAGCATTTATCGAAGCGCATAAATAGCTAGCTGCGCGTGTCCTATGCGAGTAGGGCTGTGCGGATTCTAGTGGTTAAGAAGTTTGAGAGTGAAGGAGTGATATGCGTCGTGTAGTCGTTACGGGCATTGGTATGATTAACGCAGTTGGACTCAATAGGGAGGATTCTTTTTCTGCGATTGTTGAGGGCAAATGCGGCATAAAGAAAATAGCTTCCTTTGATGCTAGCGACTTCCCTGTCTCTATAGCAGGGGAGATTGTGGGCTTTAATCCCGAGGAAGTCCTAAGTCCAAAAGATGTGAAAAAAGCGGATAGATTTATCCAGCTAGGACTCAAAGCTAGCAAAGAAGCGATGAGTGATAGTGGCTTGCTAGGGAGCGATGGGCGTTGCGCTGAAGAGCTTGGCGATCGCTTTGGCGTGAGCTCTGGTGCTGGGATTGGCGGCTTGATAAATATTGAAAAAAACTCTATCACTTGCTTTGACAAGGGACCTAGGAGAATCACGCCATTTTTCATACCAAGTGCGCTTGTGAATATGCTAGGTGGTTTTACTTCCATAGAGTTTGGCATTAGGGGTCCAAATCTTGCTAGTGTTACTGCTTGTGCAGCCGGCACACACGCTATCATAGAAGCAGCCAAGACAATTATGCTAAATGGCGCAGATGCGATGCTAGTCATCGGCGCAGAATCCACCATTTGCCCTGTGGGCATTGGGGGCTTTGCCGCGATGAAAGCACTATCTGAGCGCAATGATGAGCCACAGAAGGCTTCTCGCCCATTTGATAAGGACCGCAGTGGGTTTGTTATGGGTGAGGGTGCCGGTGCGCTTGTTTTGGAAGAGTATGAGCACGCCAAAGCGCGCGGAGCGACAATATACGCAGAGGTTGCCGGATTTGGTGAGAGCGGTGATGCTAACCATATCACCACGCCTGCTCCAGAGGGCGAGGGTGCGGCGCGCGCGATGAAAGCCGCGCTTGCTATGGCAGATGTTAAGGTGGATTATGTCAATGCACACGGCACTAGCACGGCTTATAATGATCTTTTTGAGACAATGGCATTGAAGAAGGTCTTTGGTGGGAAGGATAATGTCCCGCCTGTTAGCTCGACAAAGGGACAGATCGGGCACTGCTTAGGTGCTGCTGGGGCGATTGAAGCGGTGATTTCTATAATGGCTATGCGAGCTGGCGTTCTCCCCCCTACGATTAACCAAGAGCATAGCGACCCAGAATGTGATCTTGACTATATTCCAAATACTGCTAGAAATGCACAAATCAACGCCGTGATGAGCAATTCATTCGGCTTTGGCGGCACGAATGGCGTGATTATCTTTAAGAAGATTTAGCGAGCACATAAGGGCGAAGTGCGTAGAATGGAGTGGCAATGGCGACTTGTTTAGATTTTGAAAAACAGCTTAAGAGTATTCAAGATGACATTGAGCTAGCTTCTATGCGCGGAGATACTGCGGCTAAAGAGATTTTGCAAAAAGACTTAGAAAAAGAGCTTAAAAAAGTTTATGGCAATATGAGCGACTACCAAAAGCTCCAGCTTGCCCGCCACCCAGATCGACCTTACGCGCTTGATTATATCGAGCTACTTCTCAAAGATGCGTATGAGATTTGCGGGGATAGGCATTTCCGCGATGATAAAGCGATCGTGTGTATGATAGGCAAGATTGATGAGCAGCCTGTGCTGGTCATTGGCGAAGAAAAGGGCAGGGGCACAAAGAACAAAATCACTAGAAATTTTGGTATGCCAAACCCAGAGGGCTATCGCAAGGCACTCAAAGCCGCAAAGCTTGCAGAGAAGTTTAAACTCCCTATACTTATGCTTGTTGATACTGCTGGCGCGTATCCGGGGATCGGCGCAGAAGAGCGGGGGCAGAGTGAAGCTATCGCAAAGAATCTCCAAGAGTTTGCAGCTTTGCGCACGCCTACGATTTCTGTCGTCATAGGTGAGGGGGGCAGTGGTGGCGCGCTTGCTATCGCTGTGGCTGATAGGCTTGCTATGATGCAGTATTCTATCTTTAGCGTGATTTCTCCCGAGGGTTGTGCGGCGATTTTGTGGAATGACCCTGCTAAAATCGAGTCCGCGACAAAGGCGATGAAAATCACCCCTGATGAGCTGAAAAAAGCCCAGCTGATCGATGATATTATCCCAGAGCCACTAAGTGGGGCACATAGAGATAGAGAGAGTGCGGCACAAGCGATTAAAGAGTATTTCCTAGCGAGCTTAAGCGAGATTCTAAAAGACAAAGACTATTTACAAAAACGCTATGATAAGATTATGCGCTACGGAGCTTTTAGCGAGTAGCTTTCTACCCCCACCTTGCAAATAACGATTTTCATAACAAAATTGCCCAAAACCTAGAATCCTATAAAGCCCCAATAGACTATAAATGCCACATATTTAATGGCACATTGAGTCATATAGAAGTGATTAGAGGGCGGTTTGTCCATCAAGAAGAAATCGCCCTAGATGAGCAGTGGCAAAAGCTCCCATTTGACTATGAAAAAAGAGCTACCACACTCCCGCCACCGCCAAAAGACCTACCCACTATGAAGCAAATCGCTTCGCTATTATCGCAGCCTTTTGCGTATGTGCGTGTGGATTTGTATGAGATAGATTCTGCGATATTTTTTGGAGAGATGACATTTACCCCTGCTTGCGGGACAGATAAATTTAGCCCACAAGAGTGGGATCATATCCTTGGCGATCGCTGGAAAATGCACGCGTGATTAGACCCACAAATCCCCTAAATTCCTATCCCACTGCTTAGGCGAGAATCTATCCGTGCCACCTGTGGGCGTGAAAGTAATCTCACCCACGATAATTTGCTTATCAATTTCGTATAAATCAACCCGCACATAAGAAAACTTGCCAGCGAGTGCTGTGGCTATTTTTTGCATTAAGGCTAAATTATGTGGCTTTGGTGGGATATGCGTGGCTTTTTTGTCATAGTCAAAGGGCATTTTCTCCCAAGTGGGACTCATAGCGATTTCAGTTTGATTGGTGAATTTATCAATAATTGCATCTATATGACTCAATGTGCCATTAAACATATGGCATTTATAGTCTGTTGGGGCTTTATAGGATTCTAGGTTTTGGGCAATTTTGTTATGAAAATCGTTATTTGCAAGGTGGGGAATGATTTTTAAAAAGAGACCTAAGCTTTAAGTTTTTGCAGGTTTAGTAACGCCAAGTCGCGCACTATGGTTTAATATGCGTTTTCTCTCGTGGTGATTTCGATAATCTCAAGTGTGAGCTGCTGAGATTTGACATCGCCTATTATGCGGTATTTCCCCACACGCCACCGCCAAAGATTGCCCATAGATTTATACCGCCCCTGAAGTTTCGCGCAGTTGGGCAGGGTCGTTGGGTTTGGAGACTCTTGCAAATGCGTATCGATGAAAAGCCGCACCAAGTGTATCCCGTGTGGATCGCCCTTATACTGCTTAGCTAGGAACTTTTCCGCTTTATTTGTTAGTAGAATCTGCATAGCCCTGCCCATTTACTAAAGTTTCTAGCTCATCGCGCAAGCGATCTTGCTGCTCTTTAGGCATCGCGGCAAAGTCGTTTGCAATCTGTCGCATAGCCTTTGACTCACTAAGCTTGTGGCACGCAGGCTTCTCCACCTTGCACTTGGCGTTGATCGCCTTTGTAAATGCTTTCATACTTGGCAGAAACTCTTCTTTGACATTCTCTACGATGATAGTCATTGTCGCTCCTTTGTTTTGGTGGATTATACACTAGAATCTATAAGTGATTGGATAGATTTCCCCCACCTTGCAAATAACGATTTTCATAACAAAATTGCCCAAAACCTAGAATCCTACAAAGCCCCAACAGACTATAAATGCCATACTTTTGGGGATAAAATAAGTCACATTACTGCCATTTTGGATAAATTTACCAACCAAACAGAAATTGCTATGGATACAAATTGGCGAAAAATGCCTTTTGATTTTGAAAAAAGAGCAAGCAATCCTCCAGCCAAGCCGCATAATCTCGCGCTTATAATCAATATCGCCCAATCACTTGCTAGCCCCTTTTCCTATGTGCGCGTGGATTTGTATCTCATTGATAATACCGCTATCGTAGGTGAGCTGACTTTCACGCCCACAGGTGGGACAGAAAAATTCACCCCAAATGAGTGGGATAGAAAATTAGGCGACTTGTGGAGATAGGGCAATAAGTAAAGGCAAGGGGCAAAAGCAGAGAAGGCAAAGCTAGAATCTAGCCTTTAAACAGCTCGCTATGCGAGCCTACTTCTACGCAAGTGAGTATAAGGGCGTTGCGATTTTTGGCATAGATGAGTAGCAAATCTGGCTTGATATGGCACTCGCGGAAGCCCTTTAGCTCGCCTGTGAGTTTATGATCTCTGTGCTTTGGCTCTAGGCTCTCCCCACTTGCAAGCGTGTAAATCACGCCATCAAGCAAATCTCTATCATCTTGGCTTAGTTTCTTGCGCTGTTTTTTGTATTTGGCAGTAGTGTGGATTTCAAACATCTAAGAATCCATAGCCTTTTTGTAGCTTGCAAAGTCTTTAAACTTCTCTACCCTGCCATTTTTCACAGCTCTCACACTGCGCAAAAGCTCTTCGCTTGGCTCTTTTTGTATGGTGAGCTTGACATCTGCTAGCTTGGCTAGGCTTTTTAGGGCGTTGGTGAAGTCTTTGCTGGCATTTTTGGCGGTGATGTGGATAGTCATTGTCGCTCCTTTGTTTTGGTGGATTATACACTAGAATCTATAAGTGATTGGATAGATTTCCCCCACCTTGCAAATAACGATTTTCATAACAAAATTGCCCAGCAAAAGGGCTTAGATTCTAGCTCTGCAAAGGTGGATTCTAGGTATGTAGCGGATTCTACCTCGCCCCAGCCCCTAGAATCCACCTTTGCCTACAAAGCCCCTGATGATTATAAGTTTCACTGCTTTGGGGGGCAAATCTTTATCCAAGTCGATACAGAGCGATTCACTAGCCACACACGCACAATGTTTGATACAGAGTGGAATGCACTAGAAGTGGTGTATTACTACCCGCTGCCAAGCACCACCCCAACAAAGCCGCAAAATCTCCCCACTATGCTTGATATAGCTAGACTACTAAGCAAAAGTTGTAGTTTCGTGCGCGTGGATTTGTATAGTATTTGTGGGGCGATTATTGTGGGCGAGCTTACGATGACTCCAGAGGGCGGCACAGGACATTTTACCCAAAATGAGTGGGATAAAAAATTAGGCGATTTATGGCACTAGCGCGCTATCTCCCAAAACTCCCCCAAAGCCTTATCAAACTCCCTAGGCGAGATTGGTAGCACTCCGCCACCGGGCGTGAAAGTCAGCTCGCCTATGTGTAAAATCCTATTTTCTTGCAAGTAAAAATCGCAGCGCAAATATCCCAAATCATCAAAAAGTCGCTTGCTTATCTCAAGCATTAGAGGCAGCACGCTTGGTTTCTCTATCGCTCTTTGCGCAAAATCGTAGGTGATCTTTACTTCAAGCGGATTCCAGCTTTCATCAAAAAATGTGCAGCGCGTATTGCTCCCGCGATCGATAATCGTTTCAGAAAACACCCTATCCCCAAAGCAATGGAACTTATAATCATCAGGGGCTTTGTAGGCAAAGGTGGATTCTAGGGGCTGGGGCGAGGTAGAATCCGCTACATACCTAGAATCCACCTTTGCAGAGCTAGAATCTAAGCCCTTTTGCTGGGCAATTTTGTTATGAAAATCGTTATTTGCAAATGTTTTTGTGCTGGATTCCCTAGAATCCGCTCCTAGAAGCTCCTCGATAAACACGCGCGGCTCGATGTCTTTATAATGCCACTCGCGGAAAAGGGTGTAGAAATTGGTGGCTAGGTGCTGCTGGATTTTGCGCCTAGCATCTTCAAATCGCGCTTGATCGCGCAAAAACTCCTGCTTATCTGGCACAAGCACCACGCCACCGCAGTCGTGATTGGTTTTGATAGCAAAGGAGCTTGGCAAGGAGGCGAAGTCTATCTCATCAAAGCTTTTGTAAATCCCATAGAGCTTAGGCAAATAGGGGCAGATATTGGTGGCAAAAAGGGTGGATTCTAGCGTATCGATGGGGGCAAAGAGTGGGGAGCTAGGCTCTAGGAGATTGAGCTTGGCTAGGGCTTGTATGGTGTGCTGCGCGCTAGAATCTAAGCTAGAATCTAGGCTTGCATTACACTCTGCCCCCCCCCTTATCGCGTTTTCATAGAGTGGGTAAAGTGTGGCAGCGATGTAGATCCTAGCCTTTAGCTTATCGGCTAGCGCGGTATAAACAGGGCTTCTGTCAAACAAAATGCGGTGGATAATCTTCTCATTAAAGGTCTGTGGATTGCGGAAGTCTGGGGTGTAGCCAAAGATCTTTTTATGTCGGCGCAGGAAGTAGGCTTCATCGCTTAGCATAGATTCTCTTAGCTTATTTAGCTTCACGCGTAGCGGGCGGATCGCTCTTGTGTAGATGGGATTATGCTTAATGCTCTCTTTAAGGCGGGATTTGAAAGATTGTGGCTCTTGGCTCATTGGATCTCCTTATGTGTGGGGTGGCTAGCAAACGCTTGAGAGCGTCTTGGCTAGACCGCCTAGGGCGGTTTCGCGGTATTTGGCATTCATATCTTTGCCGGTTTGATACATTGTCTTTATCACTTCATCTAGGCTGACTATGGGGGTGCTTTTGCGTGTCATTGCCATTCTAGCAGCAGAGATCGCCTTAATCGCGCCAAAGGCATTGCGCTCTATGCAAGGGATTTGCACAAGCCCGCCCACAGGGTCGCAAGTAAGCCCTAAGTGGTGCTCCATAGCCATCTCTGCGGCATTGCAAGCTTTCCTAGGGTCTGCACCTAGTATGGTAGCCATAGCACCCGCTGCCATAGAGCTAGCCGAGCCGATCTCTGCTTGGCAGCCTGCTTCTGCGCCACTTATGCTGGCATTTTTCTTGATGAAAGAGCCTATAAGCATAGCTGTGAGCAGAAATTCTATGGCTTTGTCATCACTAAAGCCTATGGTGTGGTTTTTTAGATAGAGCATCACTGCTGGGATCACCGCGCAAGCACCATTTGTAGGGGCTGTTACCACACGCGCGCCGCTGGCATTCTCTTCAGCTATGGCTATGGCATAGAGCGAGATAAAGTCAATGATCCCCAGCGGATCGCTTGTGGTATGCACGCGCTCAAACAAGCCCTTCGCGCGGCGTTTTAAATGCAGCTTGCCCGGGAGATAGGTCTCACTTGGGTGCGTGCCTTGCTTGTAGGCTTCTTGCATACACTCCCACACTTCAAGGCAGTAAGCTCTAATGCTCCCCTCATCGCGGAACTGCAGCTCATACTCTAGCGAGAGCGCGGCTAAGTCGCAGGACTTCTCATCGCAGAGGTAGAGGGCTTTGGTGGCGTTTTCTATCTGCCAAAGGCTAGAATCCACTTTTTCTTCTTGGCTAGATTCTAGCTCTTGCGCACTTTTGACAAAGCCCCCGCCGATAGAGAAGTAAGTGCTAGACTCTAGCTTTTCACCCTGCGCGCTAAAGGCTTCTATGCGCAGGGCGTTTTCGTGCTGGGGCAAGAACTCATCGCTAAAGATGATGTCGCTGCTGCTATCAAAATCTATAAGCTTTGCCCCACAGAGATTGAGCTGCTTTGTATCATAGACGCGCGCTAAGGTGGTGGCTTGGAGATCTTTGGTAAGGGTCTTTGCCTGCAAATTTTCTAGCCCCCATAAAATCGCTTTATCACTCAAATGCCCCCTGCCTGTGAGTGAGAGCGAGCCATAGAGCGTGATAGTAAGCTTAGAGATAGATTCTAGCTTGGGGGCAATTTGCGCGCAAAATCTATTGCCAGCAATGAGCGGTCCCAGCGTGTGTGATGATGAAGGACCTACGCCGATTTTACAAATGCCAAGATTGCTCATAGCAAGATCGCTTACACTAGATTCGCTCACGCGCTATCCTATGAGCTTATAAGCCACGGTGAAGATTGTCAAAAGCCCTGTGATAAACACAAAGGCATCTAGGGCTGGGTTTTTAAACTGCTTCATTTTTGACACGCTATAAATAGCGATGATTGGCATAAGGAAAAGAATTGCTGCGATGATTGGACCGCCTAAGTCTTCTATAAAGCCAAGCACACTAGGATTGATATACGCTACAAGAAGCATTACCACATACATCACACTTGTGCTTGCCACAGCTATGGCTTTAAGGTTTGGATTTTCATTCCCCGCGATTTTGCAGCATTTACGCACGATTCCATACGCCCCTTCACGCGCCCCAAAATAATGCCCAAAAAATGAGCTAGAAATCGCCAAAAATGCTATCAAAGGACCACCATAAGAGATGAAAGGGTTATCAAGCTTATTAGCAAAATAAGAGAGCACAGGGATATTTTGCGCCCTAGCTTCTGCAAGCTCTGCCGGGCTTAGACACAGCACACAAGAAAAGACAAAAAACATCACAAAGATTAAAAGCATAGTCGCTGTGCGCAATAGAATCTGATTTGCCTTTGCTACGGAATGCTCCTTATAAGTTCGCTTCACACTTAAAGAAAATGTAGAAATTGCCGGAGAGTGATTAAAGCTAAAGACAAGCACAGGCAGGGTAAGCCATACGATTGTCAAAAACTCTTTTGTGTTTGGCACTTCGCTTAGGCTGCCTAGATTCCAATGTGGGATAAGATAGAGTGAAAAGATGAAAAGTATCGCACATAGCGGATATACAAGCCATTCACACACTTTAGTGATAAACTCTTCGCTAAAGAGCATAATAAGCATAAACGCACTTACACCCAAAAACACCAAAATCGCCCGCCAAAGTGGCAGTAAGCTCGCTACTTGTGTGCCTCGCTCATTAAGCTCGGTAGTATAGATAGAGCTGATAAACGCAGCTAATCCACCATTAGAATCTAGCAGGGGCAAAAGCTGATTATAAATAAAGCTTTCAAATGTGTTTGTAATCCCTACACAATATGCTAAACAAATAGGGAAAATCGCAAAGAAATAAAGGATAGAGATAAACACACTCACATTGCGTCCAAAATACTCTTCTGCTGCGTGAGTGATGTCTCTATCCTCACCATTTGCTTGGCAGACAAAGCGGCTTAATGCCCTATGGCTCAAATACACCATAGGAAAAATGACAAAGCACATTACCACCACGGGCCAAAAGCCCCCGCCCCCCGCCTTAATAGGCAGATACAAGATTCCAGCACCTACTGCCGTGCCAAAAAGTGATAACATCCAGCGCGTATCAAATGAGCTCCATTTGGGCGGTGTGTTTGTGGGTGTGTTGTGTTGCATACTCTCTCCTTAGCTTGGTTGGCGGCTATTATACATTAGCGTGCAAGTAAGCGCAAGGCTTCTTTGATCGCACTTTGTGTATCGGTAGCTGTGATATTTGGTAGCACTTGCCTAATCTCGCTTGCCTTATAGCCTAGGGCTTCTAGCGCGCTGGTGATGTCGTGCTTACTTGCTATGTGGGTTTGGGGCTTGCTAGATTCTAGCACTTGCTCGCAAAAGCCCGCTAAATCTAGCAGAATCTTACCCGCACTTTTTGCGCCCACTCCGGGCACTTTTTGCAGTAGCTTAATATCCTTGCTAGCGATGATTTCTAGGAATTTTTGCGCGCTAAAGGTGCTAAGGATTGCAAGGGCTACTTTGCTGCCTACGCCATTGATTTTAAGCAGTCGCTCAAAAGTCTCTTGCTCTAAAGTATCCACAAAGCCAAAGAGGGCTTGCATATCTTCTCTAATGATATGTGTGGTGTGTAGGTGGATAGCACTAGAATCTAGGCTAGATTCTAGCTTGATACGCAAATGCGCGCTTGTTTGCACGCTGATAGCAATGGCGTAAATCACGCCTTGGACATTGAGCTCTACACGCATAGGCTCTAGCTTGTGGATTGTGCCAATTAGACCGCAGATCATTGCTCTACCTTTAAGTGGATTAGTGGGGTGTGGCTCGCGCTCGAATCTAAAGAGCTAGAATCTAAGCTCGCGCTAGATTCTAGGCTAGCTTGCGCATTTGGCGTGCTTGCTTGCCCGCTGGGCTCTTTGACTTTCGCGATAGTGATTACAGCGCGTTTATTATACTCAAGCAAGAGAGATTCGCTCATTATCTCGCTAGGACCCAGCTCTAGTTTTTGTATATGCGCGTAGTTTTCAAAGCCTAGCACATTGCCGATACAAAGCCGCGCATTTGCAAGCCTAGCTTGTAGGGCTGGGATTGTGGTGTGCGCTAGGGTGTGTAAGGATTTTTGCAAGGCGTTTTTGCGCGCTAGGGTGGCTTTGTAGAGCTTGATAAGAAGCAAGGACTCTGCATAAGTTTGGGAGAATTTGGCTTCTTTTAGCGCGATTGCTTGCTGCTCTTTGGTAAAGCCTTGGAGCTTTTGCAAAAAGACTTGCGCGCTACTAAGCTTAGGGAGCAGGGCATTTAGGGTAGAATCTATGCGCGCTAGGGTTTGGGACTTATCGCGGTGGTAGGCTCTAGCATTGTAGAGATAGTCGCGGTAGTCGCTAGAGCCTAGTAGGCTAAAGATTAGGGCATTGTCATCGCCGTGGCTTTTGGGGATTTCTTGGACTTGGAGCTGTGTGCTAAAGTGGCAGGAGTTGGCAGAGCGCAGGCGATCTATGTGGATAGACTTTGCATAAATGCTACTAGCCCTAGCCTCTTGGATTCTAGCACTCTTAGCATAGATCTTGCCAGAATCTACATTTTTAATCGTGCAATCTTGGGTGATCAAAAGCCCCCTGTGGGTTAGGATTTTAGCACTTTGAGCTAGGATTTTAGAGCTTTTGTGTGTCGCGCCATTGATGACTAAATGCCTTGCTTTAATGGTAGTGCTGCTCCCTAGATCGCCAGCTATTTCTATATGCTCCGCTTCGATATACACGCCATCGCCTAGCGCATCGATACTGCTATCGCTAGATTCTATGCTAAGTGTGATGTGGGCTTGTATCCCACCTAGTAGGGGCGGAGTTTGGGTGGATTTTAGTGGAGAGCTTGGCAGCGTGTAGAAGCAAAAAATATCCGCCTGCTCGCCTGTGCTGTGGCTCTTTTTGGCAAAAGGGGCGGTGAATTGATTATGCAAGGCGATGAAGCCTTGGACTTGGCTGAAGTATTCTATCCTATCATCGTAGGCTTTATGGGTGATATGCTCTTGCTCGCTTGGGATTATGCGCTGCTTTGTGGCACTAGGGGTGCAGTATTCTCCTAGGAGATTGCGCCCAGCTACCCCACCATCGCCAAACTCATACACCCCCACAAGCTCGCCAGAATCTACACCATAAAATGCTTCTTCAATCTTGCTAGGTGGCGGGATACTCTCATCGCTAAAAAAGCTTCGTGCTTGCGCTTGGTGCAAAGCTTGGTAGCTCTCTTGCGGGAGAAAGCGGAAGCGCATAGGGCTAGGCGGGATATAAACACTACTCTCCATAATGCAAAATTCTTGCTCGCGCATTTTTGGCTCGCGCTTAATGGCTTGTAAAAACTCTTGCAAGCGCGCGTGTAGGCTCTGTATATCGCGCAAGATCACTCCTAGCATCGCTAGATCCGCGCCCACTTGTGCGCATAGCTCTTGCTCCATTTCATCAAGCGCGATGAAGCTATCAAGACAGCGCATAAATACCTTGTCTTTATCTGGCGAGAGTGTGAGTGTATAAGTGCTATCAATAAGCTTTGGGCGCACGAGAATATCGCAGCTCTGGCGCAGTGTGAAGCTATTTGTATGATAAAGTGTATCGTCTAAAAGCGCGTGGCTAGGGAGATTTGGATCGCTTAGGGTGATATGGTGCTTTTGCAAGAGGCATTGCACGCTATCGGTGGAGATCGCGCGCTTTTGGCACTCGCTTTGTAAGGATTCTAGGGGATTATCTGTATCTAGCAGGAGAAATGGCGCAAATTCCACGCAAATCCTTGAGAAAAGGTAGTTGTGCAAGTATAGCAAACTTCTCTTTAAGTGATAGTCTTAGGCGAGCACCACAAGCGTGATGATAAGGATTATGCTAGAATCTATTTTTTAAAAGGATTTTTGTGCTTAAAAAGGCGTTTTTGACAAATAGTAGCGGGATTTTATGCTCGAGGGTGTTTGGGTTTTTGCGGGATTTGAGTATGGCAAATATCTTGGGAGCTGGGGTGTATAGCGATATATTTTTTGTCGCATTTAAGTTCCCTAATCTTTTTCGCAGGATTTTTGGCGAGGGGGCATTTACGCAAAGCTTCTTGCCAAGCTTCATTGCAAGCAGCAAAAAGGGTGCATTTAGCGTGCTGGTGCTCTTGCTCTTTTCTTGCGCTCTTATTGGATTTAGCCTGCTTGTGGTGGTCTTTAGCGGGGCATTTACTAAAGTGCTGGCTCTAGGCTTTGATGATGAGCTAATCAAGCTAGCAAGCCCGATTGTGGCTATACATTTTTGGTATTTGTTTTTGGTGTTTTTGGTTACATTTTTTAGCACGCTTTTGCAGTATAAGCAGCATTTCTGGGTGAGTGCGTATAACACAGCACTGCTCAATATCGCGATGATTTGCGCGCTGCTTTTTGCTAGGGGGAGTGATGAGCTGCAAATTGTGTATATCGCTAGCTATGGTGTGCTAGTGGGCGGTGTGGCGCAAATCGCCCTGCATATTTATCCGCTGTATAAGCTTGGGTTTATGAGGCTGTTTGTGTGTGGGGTGCGGGAGCTGCGTGTGGCTGGGGTTACTAGGGTGCTGTTTGGCAAAAAGTTAGATTCTAGCGGGAGGGATTCGGTCTTGGGTGAGCAATGCGGCAGTGTTGCACTTTGTGGCAAAGGCACGACCGCTAAGGTCGCTAACCTTCCCCAAAACAAGCGAAGCGAAGTTTCTTTAGAAAATCCGCAAAGCTCCCACAGCCCCACCGCAACTCCTAGAATCCTTATGGAAGAAAGCCAAAAGCAGAGTGAAAAAGCTAGAGTCCTTGCAGACAAACAAACTGCGCTAGAGTCGTCATCGCGAGCCGCGCAGAGCGGCGTGGCGATCCATAATCAAAACGCGGATTCTAGCAACGCCCAAAGTGTGTTTTCTCAAAACGCAGTTAGGCGGCAGGATTTTGGTGATAAAAATGGGGCTTTGCAAGGCGAGTCAAGGGCGCATACTAGAGCGTATGTAACCGCCGACTCGCCGCAGCAATCGCCATTTTTAGCCCAAAAGCCAACGCCAGAATCAAGCAAAAAGCCAACGCCCAAAGCCGCAAAGCTAGCTAGCACTATTAAAACCGAGCTTCGCGCGTTTTTCAAGCAGTTTTTGCCAGCTATGCTTGGTAGCTCCACGGCACAAATCGCTAGCTTTATTGACACGATTTTGGCGTCATTTTTGGCGAGCGGGGCGATTTCTTATCTCTACTATGCTAATCGCATTTTCCAGCTGCCTTTGGCTGTTTTTGCCATTGCGATTTCTACCGCGCTTTTTCCTATGGTGGCAAAGGCGATTAAGGCTAATGAGCATCAAAAAGCCTTAATAGCGATGAAAAAGGCGTTTTGGTTTTTGCTCTTTATGCTGCTTTTTTGCGCGGTTGGGGGGATTATGCTTAGGGAGCAGATCACCTGGCTGCTGTATGAGCACGGAAAGTTTAGTCGCGCTGATACGCTAGAGTGTGCTATGGTGTTTGGGGCGTATATGGTGGGGCTTGTGCCTTTTGGCTGTGCTAGGATTTTCTCCCTCTATCTCTACTCGCACTCCCAGCAGGCTCTAGCGGCGAAAATCTCTGCGATCTCCTTGCTTGTGGGGGTTGTGTTTTCGCTAGTGCTTATGCAGTTTTTGGGGGCATTTGGGCTAGCACTTGCTGGGAGTTTGAGCGGGTTTGTGCTGTTTGCTTTGACCGTTAGGGCGTTTGGGTTTGGGGAGTTTTGGGCTATAATCTGTGCGCGAAATTACGCGCTATTGCTTGGCTTTATGCTTGTGTGCGAGGTTTTGCTACTTGCACTATGGCTACACTATATACAAATTCCACATTAAGCAAGGATAATGATGAAAATCTATGATACAAGAGTGAAGAAAAAGCTAGAGTTTATCCCGCTAAAAGACAAGGCGGTTAGGATCTATGTCTGCGGACCCACGGTGTATGATGATGCGCACTTAGGGCACGCTAGAAGCTCTATCGCCTTTGATTTGCTATGTAGGACACTTAAGGTAAGCGGCTATGATGTGCTGTTTGTAAAAAACTTCACCGATATTGATGACAAAATCATCAAAAAAGCCAAAGACTCTGGCACAAGTGTCGCAGAAGTCGCAGAATCTTATATCCAAGCATACTTGCGCGATATGGACGCCCTGCTTGTGCGCCGCCCAGACATTATGCCAAAGGCTACGGAAAATCTCTCCGCGATGGCAGCTCTTATCACCAAGCTTTTAGATAAGGACATAGCCTATAAGCTCCCTAATGGCGATATTTATCTCAATGTCCCAAAAGATGTGAAATATGGGGAGATTTCAGGGCGTGGGATTGATGATGAAAACCAAGCTAGAATCCACAACGATGAGCAAAAGCGCGATGTGCGAGACTTCGCGCTGTGGAAGAGCTACAAGGGAGCAGATGACTTTGGCTATGAGAGTGTGCTAGGGTTTGGGCGACCGGGCTGGCATATAGAGTGCTCAGCGATGATTGAAGAAGTGCTAGCCTACCAAGACAAAGAATTTGCCATCGATATTCACGGCGGCGGTGCGGATCTGCTCTTCCCCCATCACGAGAACGAAGCCTGCCAGAGCCGCTGTGCCACAGGTAGGGAGCTTGCAAAGTATTGGATGCATAATGGCTTTGTCAATATCGATGGGCAAAAGATGAGCAAAAGCCTAGGCAATAGCTTTTACATCAAAGACGCGCTAAAGCAATATAGCGGCGAAGTCGTGCGTAACTATCTGCTAGGCACGCACTATCGCGCGGTTTTGCACTTCAATGAAGAAGATCTACTCCTAGCAAAAAAGCGACTCGATAAAATCTACCGCCTAAAGCAGCGCGTGGCAAGTGGCTTTGGCGGCGGACTAAGCGGAGCTAGGGCGGCTATGCAGGGGAGCAATATCGCGCTAGAGTGCAAGTTTTGCGATGAGGTTTTAGAGAGTATGCGCGATGATTTGAATATCTCAAAAGCCCTAAGCGTGCTAGAAGATATGATCCACAGCGCAAACACAAGCCTAGATTCTACCCCAAAGGACAAGGAGCTAAAGCTAAGGATTTTGGCAAGCCTTGATTTTGTATGGGAGCTGCTTGGCATTGGCGGGGGGGATTGTGTGGAGTATTTTCAACAAGGGCTAACTAAAGAGCAAAAAGCACATATACAAGAGCAAATTGATAAGCGCGCGCAGGCGAAAAAGGCGCGTGATTTTGCCAGAGCTGATGCGATCCGCGCCGAGCTAGAATCTATGGGGATTGTGCTTAGTGATACAAGTGAAGGCACGATATGGGAGCGCGCGCTAGAGTAGCTAGAATCTATCAATCTAGCTTCAAAGATCGCAGCAGCTTGATAAAGGCTATGGTGTGTAGCTCTACGCCGTGCTTGTTAAGATGATAGCCAGTGTCGTAGAAGTATTTTCTCTCAAAACGCGCTTCTTCCCACGAGTTTGCAAAGTAAATGCCCTGCGCTTTTAGGCTGGATTCTAGCTGAGTGATTTTGGCGTGTGTGCGGCGATCGTGCAGGCTAAATAGTGGGTTTTCCATACTTACTGGATAGAGTAGCAGCAGTGTGATCCCGCGTGCTTTGGCAAAGTCTCTAAGGCGCGAAAACTCTTGGATAAAAAACGCCGAAACCTTAGCGTTATCATCGATATAAGACTCATTTGGTGCGAAGCTTGAAGTGGCATATTGTGAGCAAAAATCGCCATTTGGGCTAAGGGATTTGTAGCTATATCCGTAAAACTCCTGCGCACAAGGTAGAATCTGCACGCCATCTTTACTCCGTGCTTTAGTGGGGGTGGCTTTGGGTGTGGCTGACTCTTGTGTTTTAAGGAGAGATCGCACAAGGATTTTGGCGAGATTTTGAAATATCCGCATAGGGTCGTTGTAGAGATAGGCTAGGATTCTGTGCTTTTGGGTGATAAATTTGCCATACTCCTTATCCCAAGACATCATATTTTGGATATACCAGTAGTCTTCATAAGGCTCTGTGGCAAAAAACGCGCGAAAGACAGGCGAGTAAAAGACAATGTCCCCACTCCTTGCTGTGCGCAGGATTTTATCCACTTGGTAGTTGATAGGCAGCCCTGCGTGTGTGCCGTAGTTGATGAAAGCATAAGGCGTGTTTGCTTCTATCATCGCGCCATTAAAGCCAAAGAGCACATTTGAGCCGCCAAAGATAAGCACACGCCTAAGCTCTGTGGGCTCACTATTTAGCCTATCTTTCATCGCATAGACATCTTTGAGCCATACTTCGGCATTTTTAAGCAAGGGTAGCTGATAATGCACGCCAAGCACCAGCGCACCAAAATACCCCACCATAGTCCCAACCACAGAGATGAAAAACAGCCAAACCTTACACCGCACCAAAACTCCTAGAAATTAAAGTATAAAAACGGCGAGCTAGCACCACTATCGCCGATGATTTTTAGCAAGCAAATCGCGCAGCCTACCCCGGCAAAAATAATGCGCACCTTGCTGATATGCGCGCTTAGGGCTATGCTATTTTTACACGCTAGAGCTAGGATAAACGCTAGGAAAACCCAGCCCCACACTTCGATAGAGTTTGTGCTAACCGTGCCAGAGTCCATAAGCCTAAGCCACACTACTTCTCCAAAAAACATACCCTGTAATAAATTCACCGCTCCTTGTAGATTTTCTGCCCTAA
>OWHX01000423.1_pt1 | contig 23870 bp, 19 predicted proteins | sample 1732801 | NCBI WGS metagenome assembly OWHX01 (sample SAMN05065755, study PRJEB22554) | human gut metagenome | biome: ENVO:2100002; feature: ENVO:00000062; material: ENVO:00002003 | host: Homo sapiens | place: USA
ATTGTTAAGCACCATCCCTTTACCATCCAGCTGCTGTATGACAGCAAAACAAACACCCAACCCATCGAAATCTGCGAGGATGTAGGTTACAACTACATCGGTATCAGCGCAAAAAGCAAATCTCACGAATATGTATCTGCTCAGTATGATACATTGCAGGATGAGAAAGAACATCATGATGATTGTCGCAAAATGCGCCGCACTCGCAGAAACAGACTTCGTTACCGTAAACCGCGCTTCGATAACCGCAAGCGCGGCGAAGGTTGGCTTGCTCCTTCTTTGAGGCATAAGAAAGAACTCAATGTCAACGTTGTCAAGATGTATTGTGCAGTAATGCCCATTACTTATGCAACGGTTGAGGTTGGTTCTTTTGATACGATGCTTGTAAAAGCAATTCAGGAGGGAAAAGTCATTCCTGAGGGAGCGGACTATCAAAAAGGTCCGCGCTACAATTTGGCAACCTTGCGGGAAGCGGTATTTTACCGTGATAACTATGTCTGCAAAGTTTGTGGGCGCAAAGCTACCGAAGGTGCGATTTTACATATGCACCACATGTTCTACTGGAAAGGTCGTCACGGCAACAGTCTAAACGAACTTCTAACGGTATGCGAAAAATGCCATACGCCTGCTAATCACCAAAAAAGCGGTAAGCTTTATGGTTTCGGAGAAGATGTAAAGTTCGCCGACCTTTCTGGTGCAGCTTTTATGAACACCGTCAGGTGGCAAATTGTCAATGAGCTCTACGCCGCTTTTGGCAAGCCGTTTGTGACAATCACTTACGGCGCAATGACAAAAGAAAAGCGTATCGCGCTTCAGCTTGAAAAAAGTCATAATAATGATGCATATGCGATGGGTGAGTTTCACCCAAACCACCGTTGTGCGTTTGAGCATTATGAAAAGGTAAGGCGCAACAATCGCATCCTTGAAAAGTTTTATGATTCTCAATACATTGACATTCGTACAGGAGAAATAGCCACCGGAAAAGAACTCTTTAACGGTAGAATTAACCGTAACCACAAAAAGGATTCGGAAAACCTGCACAAATACCGTGGCAAGAGGACATACGCAGGGCATCGTGCTCTGTTACGCAAGAAGGTGAACCTTAATCCGGGTGACCTGGTCTCTCTAAACGGCGAACCCCTCGTTGTACTTGGCACCCATACCAGAAAGAACGGTGCTGTGAATGTAGAGTTTGAGACACCTTCAAAAAGCGGTCGAAAATCTGCAAGCCTTAAAAAACTCAAAATTGTAAAAGCAGCAGATTCCATACATCCCGCATGGGAAAAAGTATCTCAAATCATTCAAAGAAAGGAGTAGCAGGGTATTTGTGTTAACTAAGTTTACCTCAAAATACCTCTTGGTTAGCGCATTCCTCACCGCCTAAGTCGCAAACGACTATAGACGGTGTACCCTGCGCACAAATTTGATGGACCCGAGTATGATGTCGAAAACATCGACGAGCCTACACTCATCATTTCGATTTCCAGCGCTGACGATAAGCTGCCGCTTATCATGAACGAGGCCGACAACGAGAATATCCGGCATATCGAATACCTCCAGTTTGATGACATCGACACTGCCGAAAGCGTGCATGGGCTCAAACCGATGTCTGACGAGGACGCCGGATGTATTGTGGATGCGCTTCTTCAGTATGTTGACGAAGTTTCTCAGATTATCGTGCATTGCGATGCGGGATATTCCAGAAGTCCTGCAGTAGCAGCGGCTCTGGCGAAGGCGCTAGGGGAGAGCTATAAGGAGTTTTTAGGGCACGACTATTGTATAAACAATCATGTGTACACCACGCTCCTGAAACAACTGTCAGAGCGGAAAATCCTAAAATAGTTGCCGAATCTTGCGAACGGCATAGTATGGAAGTATGACCATTACGGCGGGCGGACCTTTTGGGTCTGCCCATTTTTTCGTTTTGGAGGTACATCCTATGCATCATTCGCAAAAGCGGTATAAGACGCTCTATTTCTTCGCCGCGTTGATTGCAGCCGCTATCAGTGTATTGCTCATTGAATTGGGCGGAATCGGGGACAGCGACTATTACTGGCATATCGTTCTCGGCAGAGAAATTTGCTCTACACACACGATTCCGGTTGCAGATACCTTCTCCTGGATATCTCAGGATTTAGGGCTGACAGAGACCGCGCATTCATGGCTAAGCAGCATCATCCTCTATCAGTTCTCGTGCATTTCTTCTAATCCCGTGGTAGGACTGCTCATCTATTCCTTCATCACCGCGTTCCTGTACGCGCTCTTTATCGAATACGCTTGGGCAAAAGAATTGCGCGACCCGTTTGAAAATTGCCTGTTCGTCACCATTGTCACGGCGTTGCTATCCTGGACCGGAAGACCTCAGAACATCGGCATGATTCTCTTTGTGGTCTCTTTCTATCTCTTGAACGACCTATACCGGAACCCGGACTCGAAACGATGCTGGCTATTGCCGGTTTTGAGTTTCTTCTGGGCGAACCTGCATGGCGGGTCTTTGCCTATTCTGTTCGCGTTCATTGTTCTTTTCATTCTGATGTGCTATCTGCCCAACATCAATACCTTCGGTCTTGTCAATGAGAACGAACAGAAGACAAAGAAAGTCAAGACCTATATCCAGATTTTTGTCGCCAGTCTTCTGACAGGACTTATCAATCCCTATACCTACAAACTATACTACTACTTCTTCCTGACAAACAACGAGGCTACAAAGAAATATGTCTCGGAATGGCAACCGTGCGAGCTCGCCGATATCGTTGCCTTCTTCTGTCTGGCATTTCTGTTCATTGTCTTTGCCTCGCACAAGAAAGTCCGCATCACGGAATTTCTGCCGATACTTTGCTGTCTGATTCTTACATCCCGCTATGTACGAATCCGCACCTATCTTCTGATTGTCACTACGCCTTTGATTTTCCGGTTCCTCGCCGTCATGATGAATGAGCAGGAAAACAAGATGTGGAAGACCGGCGGCAGGCCAACGGAAGGGTTCACAGGCCAGGCGAAGAGGAGTACAATTCTCACCTTAGTTGTGCTGGTCGCCGCCATCGTTCTCTATGCTCCCTTTGTTATCAATGACCCTGACAAGACCTACGACAAAATGGACCCTGTCTTTGTGCAGGAGCTTCACGAACTAAATCCTCAGCGCCTATACACGGGCTATAACGACGGAGGCTTAGCGATATACCATGGGTTCCAAGACTTCGCAGACAGCCGCGCAGACCTGTATCCGGACGATGTGATAGACGCTTCTATCTCGATGGGCACTGGCTCGGAAAGTGCTACTGAACGCACGGTTCAGGATACTCTCGATAAGTGGGATTTTGATGCCGTTCTGCTCAATCGCTCTCAGCATAAGCTGTGCATCGAAGTCATGGACCTGCTTCCTGACTGGACCCGCGCTATTGAGTCTCAATACTATGTTGTGTTTGTCCCGAAAACATAATAATATTTTCTCGCTCCCTGGCATTTTTGCCGGGGAGTTTTTTGCTTTGGTAAAAACAGAGAAGATTTTGGTGCTTTCTGGCTGGTTCCCGCTCTGAGCACTGATAGAGCCAGGTTGTTCTGCGCTAACATTTGTCGAATCATAGTTGTATTCAATACACCTGATTCACTTGTGCAACTTGCTATATACCCCTGCCTGCACCCACTTGCGGATACTTGCGAACCGCAGATAATGGGAAATAAGCAACTAAAATCACAGTATGATGTGTCCGCAATGCAATGGAACGCTATATATAGGGGTATCACAATGCAAGCTGCAACTGCTGCTACAATCGAATATACCGATTATCCCGAGTGCGAGCGCCGTATTTACCCTACGGAGAACGATATTGCGTTCTACAAGACCTACGAGTTCTGCGAAGCAGAGGGCGCTCTTCAGGTGTACTCTAAGCCCGAGGGTGTCGGACACAAACTTAGTGCCATTCGTCAATTTGCCCCGAACACTATCATGCCGGAATTGCATAGCATCTTCACAAAGACCAGTGAAAAGTCGAATCGGCTCACATACTATAACTGCACCACGAACCTGTACATCACAAATAACACGGCGTACTGGGCTAAATCCCTGCGCGAGAGCGGTATTCGTACAGACTCCCGTATCTCTCAGCTGATTTCTCTAGGCTTTGATATCGACTGTCATGAGGAGGGCGTCCCTCTCTATTACAGTGATGGCATCTGCAAGATGCTGACCACCGCCATTTATAATGGGGTTCTTCCGGAAGGCTTTGTTGTCAATACCGGACGCGGCGCAGCTTACTGGATTTTCATAGACCCTGTCAATCCGAACAACAAGCACGCCCTGAAAATCTATAAGCGGTTACATACCAAGATTCGCACGATGCTGAAAGCGGAGATTGTGAATTGGGGCGACAATTTCCTGTACGCTTCCGTAGACGATTCCGTTAAAGGCATCAATCATATTATGCGTCTGCCTGGCACTTTCAATACGAAGGCCGGGCGCTGCTGCCATGTCTATCATGCCCCTGCAGTGGGATACCGGCTCAATGACCTGTATGTCCTTGCAGATTCTATCGATGTTGAGTGGCGCATCGTGGACGATACAGTCGTCTCGAACCGCGAAATCTTCAATACCACCGATGAGCAGGAGCTTGCATGGGCAAAAAAACGCTTTGCGAAGCGTATTCTCGAATGGAATACGGAGCGCTCGGTCGTTTCTGCCAGAAGTATCGCAAAACCCCAGTCTGAGATTGCCGAACGCTGCATCACACAGCGCTGGGATGCGGTTATCGATTTCCTGCGCAGAAACACGACCCCTGTTGGAAAGCGGCATACTGTGCTGCTGTACTGCTTATCTACAGCATGCGATTATCACCAAGCTGCGTCTTTGGAAAAGGCACAGCTTATCAACTCTACCTTTGCGGAGCCGCTTCCGGACAAGGAAGTTGCAAAAATCGTCAGCTGGGTGAAGCATCCGTTCAAGGATGAGACCATCGCTGAGGCTCTTGGTCTGACAAAGGAAGAGTTCAAGAATCTACGCATCAGCACTTTCAAGAAGAAGATGGATAGGAGCCGTCAGACCCATGACGGGATTCTGTACCCGGTTGCCAGCTCCGCTACTGACCGCAAGATGCTCGGCGTTCTGATTGACCACAAGGTCATTCCGGATTACCGTATCCGCAACCATAGAAAAATCTGGGAAGCGGCACAAAAGCGCGAAGCCAAGAAGACAATGTACGATACCATCATCGAGCTCTTTGACAAGGAAAAACTGAGCATCAAGCAGATTGCTGAAAAACTCAAAATCGGCATCGATACTGTCAAGCGTCAGGCTGCAATTCGCGGTGTTGATATAGTGGACGAAGAGAAGAAGCGCCGTATGCGCCGTTCACTCGAGATGCAGGCACTCTCAGGAGAGGGTTGGAGCGTAAAGGCGATTGCGGAACTGTTCAAGTGCCATGTAGCGACCGTCTACCGCGCTCTGCAAGAAGTCATTGAACAGACTGCCGAGGAACTTGAGTGCTCGATTCGCGCAGCTGCTGACAGGGTTGTCGAACACACGAATGAACTCAAAGTCAAGGCTGTTGAGGCAGTCGAGCAGATGAAAAATCCGTTCCTGCCCGTTCTCGAAAAAGCCGAGCTGCGTCTTAACCTGTACGCCAAACAGAAGACCATCGACCGAATCACGAAGCCGTTTCAGGATGCCGGTTACCTTCCCGCAACGCTCGCACTGCCCCGCAAACAGGTCGTTGAAGGCAGCAACTTGAGCGTGGCTGTCCGGCTCGGCGGCGACTACCAGACCGTCTGCTCGATGGATGAGTTGCTGCTGGATGAGTCCAGACCGAAGCACATGGACTACTCCAAAGCAAACCTTTGGCTCGCAGAACCCGATGACGACCCAGAGGATTTTGAGCCTGATTTCCCAGATGACGCCGCGTTCCAGATGTCTGCTGAGTGTCTGGGTGAATACGATGACGAAGTATCCAGCAGGTGGTAAAACCGCTTGCTGAGCCCGTTTTGTTTCGCAAATTTACGCAAAATGGTGGCAATAAGAAAACAGGTATTGTGCAGCCCTAGATATATAGAGCTCTATAAGATTAAAGAGAGTCTTAGATTTTTTTGGAAAGAACCGGAAAGAGCAGGAGAACGGTTAAGAAAGCACCGGAGTCCCTGAGAGTGCCTGTGGGTGGAACCTGAGTGGAGTAGGGTGGCTACGCAAACACTTAAGCTCAAACTCCCGTAGGCCGCCGTATGGCGGCAACTGCGTTTTCGCAGGTAGTAGCCAATACAACGGAGAACACCTAGCGCAGCAGCGCAGCGCAGCAGCGCGTAACTGCGCGGTGAGGGATAGCAGGAGTCCACGGAACCGGAAGCACCTGTAAGCCCCTGATTGCCCCAGAAAGTCCCGGTTCGGCACTGGACCTCTGAACCTGAATCTTCCCTGAGCGCACCTGATAGCCTTGGAGCGGCACCAGCCTGCCTCGCAGCTGAACCCTCTCGGCACGGCAGTTGCACGCTGGCACACGACCGGCTACCGTTCGGCACAAGGCTACCACAGCACCGGAACCAACACTCCCGCGTTCCGGGTCCATCACATCCGGGCATTCAGCACTGTTCGACAGAGGTCGCATGCGGGAATCGCCGCCTATGCTCTGCCAGGGCGAAGAACGCTTAGGGCAGACGAGCCTGTCGTAGCCGAGGCGTATGTTTACCCTACTTACGGCTGCAACCCGAATTCGGGGCATCTCTGCCTGTCTCAGCAGTGGGTCTCGCACAGAGCACGGTTCAAACTTAACGTACTGCAGTCGGATTCAAGCAGCCGTTTGCTCTCTGGTGCATAGTTTCCCGCACGAGCGTCTATGCCAGCGAGGCTGTCTCAACCAAGACATAAACTTACCCTCCTGCGGTGTACGGCTCGAATTTGAGGCGTCTCTGCCTGTCTCAGAGAGATATATTTGGGTATCGCTCAAAATAGACCCTTATGCAGTGCTTTTGAGCGGGAACGATACGACTTGCACCGGCAAAAGTAAATTGTGAACAAAATGCAACTAAATCGCATCATGCTTGTATTCAGTACACCTCATTTGGTATAATGTGGATGTGACGAAGAAATGTAGTTTTTGGAGGAGTTTTCGTGGCTAGGTATCAGTATATACGGCTTTGTTCCGTCAAAGACCGGACATGTCCGTATGCGGTCCGCACACAAATTTCCTACTTTAAGGCTCTGATTCGTCACGAACACTACTGCTGTTTGCTCCGCTGCGGCGGTTGCGAAAAGCAGAAAATCCATAAGGAGAGGGTGAACGGGTGATGAATGCAGTCCTTGCGTTTCTGGACGCCTATCGCGGCGTGATTCTGATTGCAACCGTCGTCATCATCATGGCGATTGAATGGGCGGGACGGCAGGGAAGTCTTTGGCTCATGGAGAAAGCGTTTGGTGCCGAATTTGCGGAACGCTACGATACACGCTGGACAGCAATCGGTGTCATCCACCACGAACTCTCGCACCTTCTGGTTGCTCTTTTCACCGGCGCACGCATCGATAAGTTCCGGCTCTATCGTTTCAAGCGCGAGGAAGGGGACAAGGCGCTCGGGTATGTCAACTACACGCCGCGAGGACTGTTCCTGCTTCCACTGCTCCAGAAAACAGCCATCGGCATTGCCCCGGCACTGTTCGGAAGCCTCAATGTCTGCCTGCTCGGCTGGTACATCATGCAGGTTTGGCAGAACGGCGGGACTGCCGCTGCTCTTTGTGAACCTGGTGTATGGGTCGCTGCCATACTCATGGCACAGATAGCTTATCATTCCTGTCCGAGCGCTCAGGATATCAAGGGGTCCTGGATATCGATTCTGATATTTGCACTGCTCGTTGCATTTTCGAGTTTTCGGTATTTCACCCTTGACCTTTCTCTCTGGATTATCCGCACGGTCCTGGTTGCGATGGCAGTGTCCACTGCACCGGCTGTTGTGATAAGCATACTCTTCATCGCCGTGAACGGCGTAAAATATCTGCAGCACACTCTTGCTGCCGGGAGGTACTAATATTTTGATGTCATCCATCAATCCGAAAGAACTCTATCTGCGTATTGTCACTCAGCGCGGCACCCGTACACTGTGCCATGATATCGTAGTCTGCTGCGGAGAAGAAGAACTCACCGATGAACTCTGCGAGCGCAAACGCCTCGAAATCGTTGCCTGTATGCAGGAAGAACTCGAACCCGGTGAGAAAATCGTCAGCGCCGAGTATGTGTCGAAAGATTCCCTCACGCCCGCCGTCCGCGACAACGACAAGGTCGTGCAGTGGCGCACCATGGATTTCATTGCCTACGCTCTCTCGTATGCTTTCGATGACGATGGAGCAGCACACCCTCAGTTCGTACCGACCGTTTTGCTCCGTGTTCTCGTGAACGATAACCCCTGCACCATGAGCCTGCATGACCGTGAACATATCCGTGCGATGGCTGCAAACTATATTCTGGAAACCACGAAAACGCCCATCTACACGCTCAGCCTTATTTCGCCGGACCTCTACTGGAAAACGATGCGGCATGTTGCGGTGACTCGGAAGGACCGTAAGAACATCACTTCCCAGAATATCCTCATCAAGGTCGCAACGTTCAAAGAGGTGGAACGAGTCTCTCATATCCGCGTTGAGCATTTTGAAACTGAGGAACAGCAAAACCAAAACAAAAACAACCCGTAAACTCTTGCCGATTCGTGCGAATTGCAGATAATGAAAATTAGAGGTGATTTGCATGAGTTGGCCCTGGGCTAAACGACATCCGATGCCGGAGCCTGCCGAATTTATCCGGCAGAATACTACGGCTTTGAATCCCGATATTGTATCCGGTACACCGAGCCCCGCACAGGGCTCTTATCCGAGATTGCCGAGCGAGTTCGTATTGCCCGGTGCCGGAACGGAATCGTTTGACAGGAACCGTGAAGTTTCAGCTGCTTGTCAAAATATGACTGCCACAATCCTTGCAGGATTTCCTGACCCGGACGACGAGTTCTACAAGACCTTGATTTCCGGTGCGCTTCGTATCGGCATCGAATACCTGCTCGTCGGCGGCGGAGAACAGGAACTGCAGTGGCAGGAAGTATATATCTTCTTCCGCAACGAGATGCCCGAGACTATCGAGTCTCTCATGAATGTCGATGTTGACGAATACCAGAACCTGAAAGATGCGGTCGTTCCGTTCAAGGCTTTTGCCGATAAGGCACGGCGCGATGCGGCATCTGCTGCACTGTGGGGATTGTTCGGATACACACACGGGTATCTGAAATTTCTGAATATCCAAGAATATTAAATAACTGTTGTTTTGCAAAAAGGAGAAAGCTATCATGTCCATTCTGAAAAATCTGTTCGCTGCTGTCGGCGCTGTTACCCTCGGTGCTGTTGCTGTCGGTGTTGTGCTTGGTGCCACGACGGCCATGACCGCCGATGACGATGACTTCGACCTCGATGAACTGCGCGATGACGCTCCCTGTGATGGTTGCCGCAAATGCGCCGAGAAGGATGCCGACAACGAGGACGAGGATGACGAGCCGGTCGTTCTGGTCCATGTCGTGAAGGTTCCTTGCTCCATGCCCGAGGAAAAGGACGAGGGCGGCGAGAAGAAGGCTTCTGATGCTGATGCCGAGAAGGTCGAGGAAAATCCCACCGAAAAGGCAGAAGAGCCTGAGACTCCCGCTAAGGCTGAGGAGGACAAGACCGAGAAGCAGTAAAAGGGGGGATGCTGCATGAACATCGATAATCACATCAATGTCGTTGCTGGACGCCCCGGAGCGGGGAAAACGCTCTGGGCGGCGCGAGAAGTAGTCGATTGCTTGCGCGATGAGAACAATATTGTCCTGTATATCGGCTTCGACCAGGAATTCGACCGCATCTGCCGGATGGTTCGCGCCAAGTACGGCAACGCCCCGCACGGGCGGCTGCTGTTCGCGTTGCAGGATGGTGCCGGTGAAGCAATCGGCAAGTCCGTAGACCTTGCAAACTTTCAGGCGCAGGGTTTTGCGATGGCAGACCCCGAGAGCGAGGAAGCGCAAAGCCGAAAACCGATGGTGTTCCTGTTTTACGACCAGTGCCGTCACGATATCTTCAACGGCAGACGCGAACTGCTCAAGGCCGCCGCGAAGGCTGGCGTACATGTGTATGTCCTCTGCCAGCGATTCAGTCAGGTAGACCGCAATGATATCGACTGGCTGAACGAGCAGTGCTCCGCTTACATCATCTCAAAACACCGCGAACCTCGCCCGGCAACGGACGAAGAAATCCGCGAAAAATTCAGATAACATTCCTGCCCGGCAAACCAATGCCGGGTTTCTTGTTACCCGAATGTCAAAAATCAAACGCTGTATCGAAATATAAAGGAGGGGTTCCGCATGGGCAATTTATTTGCCGAAGCAAAGCTTAAAACTGCACTCGCAAACGATACTTATACCGACAAGAAGGAAATCGTATCAAAAGCCGGGTATTTGCTAGGCGTTGATAAGAACATCTTTGATTCTGGTGAGTTGCTGCCGGAAGTTTACGAAGAACTCGAAAAAAATCAGGATGCGCGGATGGTGCGCAACTTATGTTTTCTATTTACCTGCATCGAGCACTGCTATAAGCAGCTGCAGATGCAGATGGTAAACGACCTCAAAAACCTGCATTCCATGGATATGACAAAGGCAGCGACCGAAGCACTGCGCAAGGACGGGCTTGATATCGTCAAAGCAAATTGTACGCTGGACGAATACCGGCCCCGAATCGCGGCGGAAATCGCGAATCGTATTCAGGGTTGCAAGGATATCTTCCCGATGTGGGTGCCGTGGGAGTATATTCGTCAGATGTTTTCGTTCCCGACCAAGACGAAGGACAGGGCGCAGGAAAGAGCGTGGCTGTACTACAACGAGAATATTATCAGATTCCCGTACAATGTCTTCCTCAACTGGCAGTTCAAGGCTGACGAGGGCGGAAACCTTCTGGGCAGTGATGAACAGTTCCTTATCCGGCTGTATGCTCAGAACGGAGATACCTTCTGCGACTACGACAAGGTTCGCGGGGAAAGCAAACAGACACAGCAGAATGTCGAGCAGTTCCTGCTTCATTCCGTCCGCTCTGAAATCCTCGTGGACTGCGAGAACTGTGACCCGTTGAAGTTCTTTGCTGTATTGCAGAGCCTTTCTCCTGAGGCTATCGGGAAGATTCAGAAGATTTTCCTGTTCGATGATGTGAACGCTTCGTCCATCTGGGGACTCGTGGAGCATTACACGAAAGCCAAGGTGGACCGGTTCATGACGCAGCGCGTTGTGGAAGGAAAGAGCGTTGTCGATATGACGGTCGCAGTCTGCTGCTGCCAAGAGCACTACGATAAGAAAATCGACAGCTTTCTTCTGTTCTCCTCAGACTCCGATTATTGGCCGCTCATCAACAATGTCGTAACGGCCAGGTTCTTGATGATGTTCGAGCGGGAAAAGACCAGCAAGGCTATCGTAAATAAGATGCGGGAACATCATGTGCTCTACTGCTATACGGACCAGTTCTGCAAGGCGGGAGACGCATACCGGCTCCGCAACGATGCTCTGGCGCTCGAATGCGCATCCTATCTCAAGCAGCAGCTGGGAAGCTGCAACATTGAGGATATGCTGCAAAGCGCCTATGGTCAGACGCGCATCGAGATGACCGAGAAGGAGAAGGAGTTGTTCCGGAAATCTCTGGTCGATAAGCTGCGCATCACGATGGATACCGAAGGAAATCTCAGTATCGGGTTAAGCTAAAGCGAAAACAGCACACCGTCTCGGAAAATTTGCCTGGCGGTGTGCTGTTGCTGTTGCGTGCGAATTGCCATATACTGAATACACAAAACCCGATTTTTGCACGGAGGCATTTTTTCATGGGAAAAATTCTGGTAATCGCCGAGAAACCCTCGCTCGGAAGAAGTATCGCGGGCGCTATTTCGTGGTGGAAGGGCGAGAAGTTCGAGAGGCAGGGAAAAGACCGCAACACATGGCTCGAAAGCGATAACTATATCGTTGTATCCCTGGTCGGACACCTGTATGAACTGATAGACTTCGATGCGTATTTTCCCGGCTATGACCCCGCTGTGAAACAGCCATGGGATTTGAAGAAACTGCCGTTCTTCCCCGATGACTGGAAGTTTAAGTTTGAGGGCAAGGAAAAAGTACAGGGCCTAATCAAGGTCGCCAACCAGCAGATGAACCGCAAGGATGTGGATGCCATCTACAATGCCGGAGACCCGGATAGAGAAGGGCAGCGGCTTGTCGATGAAGTGCTTCTGTATGGCTTGAAAGCCCCCAAGACGATTTATCGGCTCTGGCTTCCTGATACTACGAACAAGACCATTAAGCAGGCATTCGAGACAGCCAAGCCCAATGCCGGATACGTATCCTTGTCTTCTTCTGCTGAGACGCGCAGTGAGATTGATTGGCTGCTCGGCATTGAATTAACACGGTATGTATCCATCAAGGCCGGGGGCTTTACCCGTATCGGGCGCTGCGTATGTCCTATCGTACAGCATATCATCGAACGTGAGAAAGCCATCAAGGAATTTGTCCCGAAGCCGTACTCGGCTGTTTCCAGCAAAGAAAAGACGAACGGCGAGGAAATTGAACTCACGAGTAAACGGACATTCGAGGAAGGACACGAGGCCGAGGCGCAGGCGCTGGCAGATGCCTTCAACAAAGCCGGTGCCACAGTGACCAATATCAAGACAGAGCGCAAGACCGTCAATCCCGGTAAGCTGTTCTCGATGAGCGATTTGCAGAGTTTTGCCTGCAAAGCCGACAAGACATTGTCTCCTGCCGATGTGCTTGCCGCCACGCAGGCGTTGTATGAGGGAGGGTATGTTACCTATCCCCGTACCAACAGCAGCTATCTGGCAACGAATGAGACCGTCAAGGTCGATGCCGCGATACGAGGTCTTGCACAGAACGGTATTACAGGTCTTGTCAATAAACCGAAACTCAAAAGCATCTATGATGACAGCAAAATCGAAGCACACTCTGCTATCACACCGACAGGAAAATGGCCTGCATCCCTTACCGGAACACAGAAAACGGTCTTTGACTGTATCTTGAACCGGTTCTGTGCTGTTTTCTGTGAAGAAGCCTGTACAGTAGACCGCACAACCATCGTGATTCACAGCTATGATGAGGATTTTACCCTGAAAGGTGATGTGCAGGTAACTCCCGGCTGGCGAAAGTTCGAGAAACCTACGGGTGGAGACAAACTTCTTCCGAAACTTAATAAGGGCGATGCCGTAAACATCAATTTCAAGACGGTAGGGAAGATGACTACGCCTCCGAAGCGGTATACGGTTGAGTCTCTTAACAACTGGATGGTCGCGCCGATGCGCGGTGCCGAAAAGGCAAATGAAGAGTATACCGATGAGGAATGGAAAGAAATCCTGTCGGATGCTACGATTTGCACCGAGGCGACCCGTGCCGATACCGTTGACAGATGCGTCAAGAGCAATTATATCTCTCTGAAAAAGGGCGTCTATTACGGAGAAGCAGAAGGGTTCCGGTTAGTCGATACGATGGAAAAACTCGGAATCGACCTCGATGTTCCGGTAACGGTGAATCTCTCTAAGCAGCTGCATTCTATCAAGGACGGAACCCTAACCCGTATCGATGTTCTGGAATTCACGAAAAAAACCATCGAAGAAATCATGGCGAAGAATGTTGCGATTGAATCGGCACAAACCAGACACGGGAACCTTCCGGTCATCTGCAAATGTCCTCGATGCGGCAATGATGTGGTGGAAACACAGAAAACCTTCTCCTGTATTGGAAAAGACAAAGACGGGAACCGGTGCCCGGTAACACTCTGGAAGAAAAACAAGTTCTTTGAATCTATCGGCAAGAAGCTCACGAAAACGACTGCCGCTGCGCTGCTCACGAAGGGCAAAGCACCGCTCAAAGGCTGTGTGAGCAAGAAAACCGGCAAGAAATACGACTGTATCCTGACCTGCGACTGTTCTAAGGGTCGTCCTGAATTTCACTTGGAATTTGACCATAGCGGTGCATCCGGCACTGTGCTCGGTAAATGCCCGTTCTGCGGAAGTGATGTTGCGGAGGGCTCGAAAGGATACGGCTGTACAAACAAAGATTGCAGCGCGGTGCTCTGGAAAAATTCGAAACTGTACGGCAACGATGTGAAAATCAGTGCAACGGCTGCAAAAGCCCTGCTTGCTAACAAGGCTGTGAGTGCCAAAATCAAAAACAAGGATAAGACTGCGGATGTCAATGTCAAGGTCGGTATCGAACCGCACGAGATGCCGAACGGAAAGAAATACATCAATTTGAAAGTGCTCAGCTACGAGAAATAGATTATAGCTTTAGGGTCGCTGCCAAAGCCAAGGGCAGCGGCTCTTTTTTCTGTCGAATTCGGCAAATAGCACTTGTGTAAGTGTGCGAACGGCATAGAATGAAAATCGTGCGATAGATACTATTCTACTTTAGGCATTTTCTGCCCGTGCAATTTACACTCGGCTTGTCAGGCAGACTCATCTTCGGATGGGTCTGTTTTTTATTTGCCGAAAACAACGAAAGGAGTAAAAACTCAATGACCAAAGCAACCAAACGAACCATCGGCGTTATCTGTCTACTCTGGCTTGGTACTTTGCTGCTCCTCTTTGCAAACTACAAGACGAAAGTTTACTTAGAGCAACTTCGCAGTCAGGTGGATGCCGTGACGCAGCAGGAACAGGCGAATGCCACGGCGGTGAAAAGACAGCCGTCCCTTACCATGGAGGATGTCTTAGTGAGAACCGATGCACAACTTGTGACGACTTCCTTCTCAAATGAGAACTATGCAGCTAAGGCAAAATCTTTAGTTTCACTCTGCGATAAGGAACTCAAAGAGAAGACCGGCGGCGTGTCGAACGAAAGCGTTCAAGCTGAGATGCAGCGCAGACCCGGCATGAACGGACGCCTTGTGATTCCTTCTGTCGGCGTAAATGTAGCGCTCTTCGACGGACACGCGCAGAGATTTGTTGACGCAAAAGACAGCGCCGCGTATTTTCTGGCAGGGAATACAATGGTGGTTGGTGACCACTGGAACCAAGGATTCTCAAAAATCAAAAACTGCCACGCCGGGACGCTGGCTTACATTTACCGAGGCACTTCTGTGCAGACACTGACCTGTACCGGGGTTTGCAGTGGCATCAACGGAGACAGTGACCTTTTGTATGCAGACGGGTCGAGCGCCACAATGGGCGGCGGAACTCTGATGTATACCTGCAACGGTGCAAATTATCACGATGTAACACTTACTTTTTGGAGGTGAAGGAAATGAATAAGAAAAACAATATGAAACGCCTCGCTGCCATTTCTCTGGCAGTCATGGGCATTATGCTCGTATTCGCGCAATTTGACGCGGCGCGGATGAACCGCGAAATCAAGGAACTGCAGAAGACGGTCAACTACACACAGCTGTTTGAGGATATGCTGTTCCCCGATATGGCTACGGCTGAGACCGGCGAAACGGCTGGAACTGCTGAATCCGCAGCAGTTGCGGACTTTGCCCCCGTCATGAACTTTGAGGCAGGCGAAGAAGGCATTCAACTGTCGCAGGAATCCTATCTGCCCTTGACTCTGTCTGACGCTAAGGTCTTCGTACCTTGTGCCGATATCGAGGAACCTTGTACAGTCGCATACCGCAGCGAAGACTCCACAGCGCAGGCAGGGGCGTATCGCTTAGCACTCGTCAAGGGCGATGCGAGCAACTCTATTGGAGAGTTCCAGAACGGCGATGAAACGCTTCTTTCGGGCGCACGCAATGTGTCGGATGATGTGTATCTGACGGTTGCAGTAACATTGGATGAGGAACATCGCTCCGAGCAGGTAGATGCTATCAAAAAGCTTCTCGATAATACCGTTATCTCTGATGCGACTCCAAAAGTCGCTCTCTTTGGTGAGACATTAGCCGATGGTGTTTCTCTGGAAATCAGTGACAGCTATATGCAGCTGCAAAAGGGGACAGATACTGTGTTGGTATCGGCGTTCCAGCAAAGCATCGATACTTCGCTTTTGTCCAAGTCTCTCACACTGCCGAACGGCCTGACCTTGAAATACGGTGATGTGAAGGATTCTCAGACAGGGTATATCCCCTTTATCGCAACTGTGGACGGGCGCGAATACAAGTTCCTCGCTACGAGTTCGGATATTTTCCTGAACATGTTCATGATATAAGGAATCTGTCCGTCACAGCGGCGAAAATTTCGCAAAGAATCACTTGCAGGAACGTGCGAACTGCATAGAATGAAAATTGTACGATAGATACCATTCTACTTTAAGCGTTTTACGCTCGTACAATTCACATACTGGCTTTACTAAGCAGACTCATCTTCGGATGGGCCTGCTTTTATATTTGCCGGAACTACTTAAGAAAGGAGTATTCATGACCAAAAAGCACCTATTATTTGCGCTCATCGTCTGTATGAGCACTGTCTGGCGGCTTCTTGAACTGCTGGAATACGGAGAGATAGAAGTACGACAGGTTGACACATACATGTATTTTTACATGCTGGCGACCTGCTTCGTATCTTTCCTCGTCGGCAAAGAGAGTGCGACTGCCAAAAAAGCGAAAGAGCAGAAACCGCTGCAAGGGTCTGTGTCTGAGCAGCAAAACCAAACCACGAAAAAATAACACTAAAAGGAGAAAAATCATGTTTAGTTTTATCAATTTTGCTACCGTTATCGTCTTCCTTGTCACGATGTTTGATGACAGCACCCAGCTGGTGACCGTCCCTCGGTCTTCGCCCGACCCAATCGCCGAGCTCTGCCGCGCGCTTGTAGTCCTCAAGCGTGAGCGCTACCACATCCGCGAGGTCTTTAAGCTTTCCAGCGATGGGCATACCGAGAAGGTCTACTGGTATGGTCGTAGTCAGTACATCGAAGCGCTGAACGCTCCTCATCACATCAATGAGAATGTCAGTTGCTATACGGACTACGCGTCCGGCATGCGCCAGAGAACACCTTGTAAGCTTGACTACGACACACACCGCGTTTTTGACATCGTCGCTCCTTGCAATGATGAAGAAGATGATGTAGTCGTAAAACGCAGCATCTTGCTTCCTCCGGAGAACGATGGCACGGTGCGTGAAGTTCGTATCTTCGACCTCGATGAACGGGATGAGTGCGGTGAACTGCCTGACCCCAAGACCATTGAGGGGCTGTATCGCGGGTACAAGGACCGGGACATGTACTGGATGTGTGCCGATGAGAAGGTGATTGAGCCCTCTGACGCGGTGCGTTATGTCCGTCAGCGTGCTCTGGCACAGTACCTTACCGACAGTGGTCACGCCGGTCTTCTGATGGAAGACGACTTCGAGCCCTTGGAAGAGCAGCTCAAGCGCACCACGGATTGGCTGGCAAGCAAGGATGAGTCCCGCTTTGAGGAACTGTATACTGCCTACGCTGCTGGTCTTTATGCCGCACAGACGGAGCAGCTTCAGAACAAGAATAACAACACTCAGGAGGTGTGACCTATGTTGATTAAGAATATCAAGTGGGATACAGATGGTGATATGGAGGCTCTTGCCTCTTTACCGACCGAGGTCTACACGCCCCCATTTTTACATCAGGAACAGTATGACGATATCGAAGAATTCCTCGACGATGTCTCGGACTGGCTCTCGGACGAATATGGATGGTGCCATTTCGGATTCGAGACGGAAACCGATGATGGAGGAATTATCAAATGCGACACGCTGCCCGAATGAGGCAGAAAGGAAAAAATATCATGAAAGCAGAAATCAAATTTGCCATAACGAAAAACGGTCCCAAGGCATTTATGTCCACCTACAACGATGACTGGACGCCTGCAAACGACACGAGGCTGCGCGTATACAAGAAGGATAAGCGCAGCGTTACGCCTGCCAATGCGTACCCAGAAGGCAAGGGATATGCACTTGCCATCAACCCGTGGGTGCTGCAGGATTTTCTCGAAGTCAACGGCATTGATGCCATGCAGCCTATGACTATCGCCAAAGGTCTTGCCCCTGAACTGCGGGATATCCGTTACGCGAACGACAGCGAAATCGTTTGGTATGAGTTCTCGACTTGCAATACCACGAAGCGCTGTACAAATCTGTCTCGTGCTAAAAACTTCGTACGGGATTGGGTCAATTACGATTGCCCGACTCTGTACCGCTACACCACGAACCAGAAGAATGTCATTATCAATGGATTCGGCATTACGCTGCCGGTATTCAGCAATGTGCTTGTCGATACTTACGATTGCAAGTTCCAGCTGGATGATACCTTGACTGAGAAGGAAATCAACGCACTTCTCAAACATCTTAACCCGAAGGGCGCAGTAGCGGAACACCTTAACTTTGCCAAGAAAGCAAACGAGATGGGTCAGGATGCGCTCTGGAAGCTTCGTGAAGAGGTGAAGGATACCTGCAAGGCTATCAACGACCTTTTGCACGAACCTGCGACCCGCGATGCTATCCTGAAAGCCCAGACGGAACATCAGCGTGACGCGATGCCCATGATGGATTGCGGCTGGCTCAACTGGTTCCCTCTGGAAGGCACAGAGTTTGCCGAGAAGTTCAACACTGTGCGCAGCACTGGCAGCGGTCCCTACTTTCTGGACATCGACATGCCTATTATTGACCAGAGCGTCAATGTGCAAAGCTACGGCGGCGATGTAGTGCGTGACCTCGTCTCGAAGCGGTTGGGCATTGATATCTACTATGTCCGGCATCTGGACTGAGGTACAGTAATGCCGGTAGAATATAGATTGACCAGAGCCGGGACTCTGCCTGTTGGTATCCATGGACGCAGAATCATCTGTTGTCTGTGTTCCAACACCAATACATGGGATAAAGGTCTCGATGATTTCGCTATGCTCTTTCCGGACGCTAAGACGAGATACCTCGAACAGGCGCAGGAAAAGCCGCCGCGCTTAGGACAAGTCATCTTCTGCAAGGGAGAGGACGAGGATACTCTGATTGCGGATATGGTTTGCCGGAAAGACAAGCCGGATATGTACGACAGCGATGTGCATTTTGGATACCTGTACAGCTGCTTTCTGCAAGTAGTCCTGAAAGGATTGCAGGCAAATGCTTCGGTGGTGGTATCTGTACCCGGCGTAAATTTCAGAGAATGGCAATGGCGGAAATTGATTCCGGTCTTAAAGCACTCTATTGAGATGACGAGTATTCGGGATGATTTCACGGGCAACATCAAAGACAAGGTCGTAACGGCTATTGTTGGTTCGCCCTATGATTTGATTCCGTACGATAAGGAACTCAATGAAGCTACCGCAAAGCGCAAAGCAACGCGGACCCGGAAGCGGAAAGACATCGGAGAGGATTCCGAAAAAAGCAATTCCAAACTCGAGCAAATCGAGATTCCTGACATTCCGGACGAAGACCCGGATGACGAAGACGACGATTGATGTCGGCCCCTGCAGCAATGCGGGGGCTTTTTTGTTGTCAAAATGCCGATAGAGCCCCCCCTTGCCGCCAGACCTGCTTCGCGCACGAAAAACAACCATAACGCGACACAATTTAACAAATAAGCAACATTTATTTGTTCTATTCCTCTTGAAATCAACAGCAAATTATGGTATAATGTATTTACTCGCTCGAGATAGTGCAATGTCCAATTTCTTGAGCCACTGTGTATGGCTATAAAACCACATCCTTCTATTTGATACTTGAAAAGTCGTGGTTTTGCTCTCCGTCACGGTAATGTAAGCGCATCCCAATACGGCTATATGTCCGCTTCCTTCTTTAGACACCATGCCGGCCGCCTGCAGCTTGTCTGTTCGACCGGCATATATGAAATTTAGCGGTCATGCTTTCCGTATCAATCGTGTGTCTTAGCCCCGTGTCGAGATTCTTCTCGATGCGGGATTTTTGTTTTGTCAGGAGGTTTGTATGCTGACTGTTAAAGATTTCAACCGCATTACTTTTCTGCACCATCGCGGTATCGTCCCACCCTCACCTGCAAAGGAAGGGGAGACGGCGGTAGAAAAGCGCTTTGTATGCACCGCAAACATGAAGTTGCTGGAGTATGGCTATGTGATGGCGTACGACCTCTTTGAGGCGTGCTGCAAGGCTACACATACTGCGTTCCTCGAAGTCTGGTCCGAGTTGTACGGGTTTATCACGGAAGATAGCAAAGCTATCTCAAAGACTTCGCCCATCTGGCCGGATTTCCCGAACGATGCGATGGAAGCGAGCCTTGTGGAGTTGTATATCGTCAACTACCTCAACTATCTGAGCGGTGGGACATGGACCCCCGACTCTGACCCGTCCCGATTCTGCAAGGGTCTTGATAGAGACCACCTTCCCGCAGCCAAGCAGATTCCAGCTTGCACCGAGGATGAAATCTACCGGTATCTTGTTCAGAGCGTAACGGGCAAAGCCCCTCTTTCTCCTGATGAGCAGAATACCGTAAAGATGCTTCTCTCTGACAGTGGCGAGGAGTTTCTGGATAAGGTAATGTCCCTGATGAAGGATAAGGATATTCCTTGTAAGGAGAACCTTGCACTGTATGTATCCTATATCATCCATCGTCCCGACCGGAAATCCCAGAAATGCTTCTTGAATTTCAAGAGCGCTACCGATGTGCTGCGCCTTGCCGCTGCTATGAGCGGGCAAGATGTGAGCCTTGCCAAGGCACCGCGTTTCCGCAGCTTTACAAGAGCAGAGCGCCGTGAACTTCTGGGTCTGCTTGAACATGTCGAGAAAGACGAAGGCTTTGCACTCCGTCCTGAACAGTTCAAGCGTCTGGGCGAGAAGCTGCATCCGGGTGAGTACGCCAAGTATTTCCCTGAGAACAAAGCCATCTTCGATAAGGTCCGCAACGGTATTAAAATCGAGACCTATAACTCGAAGCTGCAGGAACTGATGAAGCCGCCTGTCAACGCAGAACTGCTGACGGCACATCTTATGCTTCGTCCCGGTATGTTTGCCCGGTATTTGGACTTCGCTCTGCGCAGTTGCAAGGATACTGCCGCGATGGAGGATGTCCTGTTCCGGTTCATCTCGGTCTGCAAGAGTGTAGAGCCCCGCGTTCTGGTCCAGCTTATCAACCGTTTCCGGAATCGGAATAATCCCGTCCAGCTTGCCACCGGCAAGGCGAACGGTGCTGCCAGCAAGGTTCTTGACAGGGAAGTTGAGCCTATCCCTGAGGATATCTGCAACCGTGTTGCCCGCGATATCTTCAATCAGCTGTGGCAGGTTCTTCGTGCGGAGGATACCGAGCCGAAGTGCGTATACCTTGACCCGGCTTGCCACTGCAACGACATTGTGTTCCCTGATAATCCCCGGCAAATCTCCTCCTCGCTGCGTTCTGCCGCATGCGGGTCCAGAACCCGGCTCCCGGAGGGCAATGTGCTTCGTGCGTTCCTCTACTGGAAAGCGAGTTTCGAGACTGAGGCATGGGACGGCGTTGACCTGGACCTCTCGGTTGCGTTCTATGGCGATGAGAAGGTCAACTTCGTCTTTTACGGGAATCCGAAGGTTGAGTCGCTCGGTGCTATCCATTCCGGTGACCGCAGGAGCAGCGGCAAGAACGGTGCTGTCGAGTATGTGGATTTCGATATCAAGAAATGCCTGCAAAACGGTATCCGCTATGCCGCAATGGTCGTCAACTCCTATACCGGCGAGAAGTTCTCCGAGATGGATACAGCCTTCTGCGGTGTGATGGTTCGTGACGGCATGACCGGCGAACAGTTCGAGCCTGCCACCGTGAAGGACCGGTTCGCTCTGACTACCGAATCCGGCCAGCTGGTCATGGCTGTTGTGGATTTGCAGAAACGCGAACTCATCATGGTCGATAGGACGGTTGCCGGGTCGCTTGCGTACAGCAATGTCATCACCGACTACCAGCCCACGAAGGATGTCTGCCAGTATGCCATGCAGCTGAAAAGCCTCTCCATCAAGGAAATGGTCGGGATGCGGTATGCGAAGTTCCTGAAAGACAGCGAGTGGGAAAAAGCGGATGTCATCATCTCTGACGCGCCGGAAAAGTTCAAAACTCCCGCATCCGGCAAGCCTGTTCCTCGCATTGTGAGCCCCTACGATGTTCCCAGCATTTATGATGTTGTGTTCGGGACTACCAAGACAAGCTGAGCCAAAGATAATTCTTCCAAGAATAATTCCGTAAAGAATTATTCTTTAACATTTTGCGATTCATGCCATACAAACCACCGCCTGATTTCGGGTTATCCGAGAAAGGGCGGTGGTTTTTGCGTGCAGGGGTAATCGGGAAACATACACATTCATGGCAGATTTGCGTTTTTGCGAAGAATTTTCTAAAAAAATCGGGATTTGTGTTAGATTTTTGAAAAAAAGATGATGTTTTTCGCTTGCACGAATGTGCGAACCGCATAGAATAAAGTCAGTGGTCCGATACCGGCGGTATCGGATGCTTTTAAGGGCAGGACCATGGTTGTACAAAATACAATTTTGGTCTCACTGATTTCGACCAGACTTCCTTGACGGCGGCTGTATGCAGGAACAATCTCCGGATGGGATGAATGGAATAACACAAACACATTTTTTGAAAGGAGCTTTTCCAATGAAAAGTTATAAGCGCGTTGCCTCTGCCGTTCTGGGCATGGCAATGGCCGCCAGCTGCATGGCGCCTATCACTGCATTCGCTGCAGAGGATTTTCAGCAGCCCACTGACAACACTGTGATTGCCAATCATCCCAACGATGAGACAATGCTGCACTCCACCCCCGTCTACCGCATCGGCACGAAGTCCTTCTACAAGGTGAACGATGACGGTTCCGTCACCTACGCCGACCAGGACACTGCTGGCTTCAAGGCCGTTCCTGCCGCCTACATCATGGGCAGTTCCTACAACACCGTTGGCGAGTACGGCATCTACACCACCACCAAGAGCGACGGCAGCAAGCTGGAGCACTTCGTCAAGATTTCCGACTGCCAGGAAGCAAACGGCAAGGTGAACTGGAACCACGGTACTGCTGATGAGGCCAAGGTCAGCGACGACACCAAGGCAAACGGTGTTGACACTGCCAGCAACGAAGACCCCACCATGAGCACCCAGTTCTACATCTACCTGGACAACAATTCCGAGATTCCGGAAGAGACTCCTCCGACGGAGGAAGAGCACCCGGGCGTCGCTACCGATGACGGCCGCGTTGAGTACGACATCACCGTCGCTACTGTCAACCATGTCAATGTCAAGGCTACCGTTCCTCTGTATGTCTGCATGTACGGTTTCCGCAGCACCGGCAATGTTGTCACCCCGACCAAGGACGCTTACCAGCTGCGCAACTACTCCACCATCGACAAGAACAGCCGCACCTACATCGCTGACATTGCCAAGGTGACCCACTACAGCCGCATCTACGATACCGACCACTCCAACGACGAGCTGTTCGCTATCGCTTATGATGCCACCACCAAGTCCTACACCTACTGGTACAGCGACCCCGCCACCCAGGCTGGCTGGACTGAGCCTGCCAACTACCATCAGATGGGCGCTGACGAGCACATCAACGCTTCCGGAGAGTGCTATGTCATCTTCATCGACGGCAAGTGGGACTTCAAGGCTGCTGGCACTCTGGACGGCGACGCCCTGCGTGAGACCGTTAAGGGTATTGACGGCAACCACCAGCTGAAAGAGGACTTCGTCATCTCCGATGGCGCTACCAGCTGCAACTTCGGCAAGAAGTTCGATGTCGGCACCTCCATGACCGACAACTCCAAGCGCGAGGGTCTGGCTCTGAAGGTTTCTGAGCTGCAGGCTGAGCCCGCTACTTGGCGCGTCGTTCCCATGAGCACCTCCGCTCTCAAGCGCGGCGAGATTGCCATGAGCATTGCTCCTGACTCCGCTATGTACAACGCTTCTGCCATCGACCTGGCCAAGTGCTCTGCTCCTCTGCTGTCTCTTATACACATCTGACGCTG
>OWHX01000432.1_pt1 | contig 23580 bp, 19 predicted proteins | sample 1732801 | NCBI WGS metagenome assembly OWHX01 (sample SAMN05065755, study PRJEB22554) | human gut metagenome | biome: ENVO:2100002; feature: ENVO:00000062; material: ENVO:00002003 | host: Homo sapiens | place: USA
GCAGGATTTGGGTGATAAAAATGGGGCTTTGCAAGAGCAGACTTGGGCGCATACTTGGGCGTATGTAACCGCCGACTCGCCGCAGCAAAACAAGGGATACCGCTCGGCGTTAGCCGATGTTTCTTTAGAATCGCCATTTTTAGCCCAAAAACCAACGCCAAAAATCACAAACGCTTGCGGGCAAACAACTATCCCCACCCTTCTCCAAGAGCTGCAAACCTTGGATCTCTTCATCACCAACGATAGCGGCTCTATGCACATCGCAGCAGCCCTAGAAGTGCCTATGGTGGCAATCTTTGGTCCTACAAATATGACTGAAACTGCGCCGTGGCGGGCTAAAAACTGCATTTTGCTAAATCTCAATCTCCCCTGCGCGCCGTGCAAAAAGCGCGTATGCCCGCTAGGTCATCACAAATGTATGAAAGATTTGCGCCCAGAAATGGTGATAGAAGCTGCCCACAAGCTCCTAGAAGCTCGCCAAGCCTCTAGCAATCAAGCCCAAACTTGAGATTAAGGAGAATCTATGCTGATTGATTTTGCCCATCAAGGAGCTTTGACCAAATATCGTATCCTTAGCAATACCATTACCCCACGCCCTATCGCGTGGATTAGCACCATTAGCCAAAGTGGCACAAGCAATCTAGCTCCTTTTAGCTTTTTTAGCGTGGTAAGCTCTAATCCTGTGGTGTTTAGCCTATGTATTGGCACAAAGTCTAATGGCGAGCATAAAGACACCTTGCGCAATCTCTTAGAGACAAGCAAGGCTACAATCAATCTTGTGATGGTGGATTTGCTCCCATTGCTAGAATCTAGCTCCCAAGAGCTACCCTATGAGAGAAGCGAGGCAAGTGTATTTGATATTGGCTTGCAGGCGGCGCATCCGCAGTATCCGCCCATAGTCCAAGATGTCAAAGTGGCGTATTTTTGCGATTTAGTAGAGACAAAGAGCTTTGGTGGAAGTGATATAAGCGTGTTTTTAGAAGCAAAGGAGTGCTTCATTGATGATATGATTTATAGAGAAGATCTGCGATTTTTGCCGCCGCATTTAGGGCGCGTGGGGAAGTATTATCTACAAGCAAGTGAGCTAATCGACCCTAAAAAGCCCTAAGGCTTTGGCTCTCTTTTGGGCTAGGAGCTAGATTGGCTTGCAACGATAATAAAAGTGGATTCTAGGCTTATTGTGCGCTACTTTATTGCGATAAATGTCGCAAAATTCACCCATTTAAACAACACTTCCACACTAGCAAACCCCGCTTCTTTAAGTAAGGCAAGATTTTCCTCTAAGCTATAGGGCACAAGCACATTTTCTAAGGCTTCTCTTTTAGCAGAAATCTCGCTTTTGGTGTAGCCATTATGGGCTTTGTATTGGTGGTAGTAGGAGATCATTTGCGCATCAAGGCTTGGGCTGTGGCTTATGGTCTTTTCACTAAGGATTAGCACGCCACTAGATTCTAGGGCATTATGCAGCGTGGCAAGAAGCTTTGCGCGCAGGGGCGGGCGGATAAACTGCAAGGTGTAGTTAGCGATGAAGCCTTGCGCACTTTGGTAGGGGAAGTCCATAATATCTGCGCAAATGAAGCTAATTGCCGCATTATATGCCCTAGCCTTTCGGTGGGCTTGATCAATCATCGCTTGAGAGTTATCTAGCCCGATCAGCTCGCCGCTTACTTGCTCTCTTAATGCTAGCAGGGTGTTGCCCGTAGAGCAGCCTAGATCATAGATTCTACCCTGCTTAGCAAAGATGGATAAAAAGTCAATGCAGAGCTTTTGGGTATCTTTGTAGTAGGGGATTGATCGAGCAAGCATATCATCAAAGACACTTGCGACTTCTTCGTTAAAGACAAATTTATGCTGTTTTTTGCTTTGAAATATTCTATCTTTTGCCATCTTGCGCTCCAAAAGCTGCGATTATAGCAGGTAAGCCTATATGGCGATTTAATATCACGCGAGTTTTAAGTATAATGTGTCCTTTAGATTCTACACAAGGCTTCATTATGCAATTTATGGCAAATTTTAAATGCAACCACACCGCACACTCTGTGCAAGAGTATTTCACTACTTTGCGCACGCTTGGATTCTCGCAAGAGTTCTTACGCGAGCACGAGCTTGTGTTTTTCCCATCATTTCTAAGCTTGCAAGCGGCAAAAGACTTCGCACCTTTTGGGGAAATCGGCGTGCAAAATGCCTACCCCGCCTTTAATGGAGCTTTCACAGGAGAAATTGGTGCGCAAGCCCTAGAATCTATGCAGGTGCACACCATACTCATTGGGCATAGTGAGCGGCGCAGCCTGCTAGGCGAGTCGCAGGAGTGTGTCGCAGAGAAGTTTGCGTTTTTTGCTAGGCTTGGATTTTTCATCGTGTATTGCGTGGGAGAGCCTTTGAGCGTGCGCCAACAGGGAGAAAAAGCAGTGCAAGACTACCTACAAGCGCAATTTGCAGGTATAGATTTAGAAGCCACACGCGTAAGTGTGGCGTATGAGCCCATTTGGGCGATTGGCACAGGTAGAAGTGCTATCGTGCAAGAAATCGCCCAAACGCACGCATTTTTACGCACCTTGACACAAAGCCCGCTTCTTTATGGCGGCAGTGTCAATGCTGGCAATGCTAGAGAGATTCTCTTAACCCCTAATGTTAATGGCGTGCTAGTAGGCAGCGCATCGCTAGATGCCAAAAGCTTCCATACAATCACACAAAGCGTGCTTTTATAATCTCTATCTATAAAAGGAGCAGTATGCAGCCTATTTTTCTCTCTTCTATCGTTGATATGCTTGGTATCACAAGCACCATTACAAGAGACTTTCAAATCTCTGCCTTAACGCCCCTAGAGCACGGGACACAAGATGATATAAGCTATATCGATCAGCCCAAATACTTCGCCGCTCTGCCTAGCTCACAAGTAGGCGCGGTGCTTGTGCGAGAGCGCGACTACCTAGCGCATAAAGAGCTTTTCCCACCCCATATACAAGCCCTATTTGTCCAAAATCCACACCTAGCCTTTGCCAAACTCTCACAATGCTTTGCTCAAAGTGAGTTTGCCAACCCTTTAGAGCCTACACTCTATGACCCAAGCAAGCCCACAGACTCCCAAAGCGCGCATATCCACCCAAGCGCGCAGATTATGCAAGGGGTGCATATCGGTGATAATGTGCATATCGGTGCTAGAAGCTGCATAATGCCCGGTGTCGTGCTAAGTGATGGCGTGCGCATTGGCGATGATTGTAAAATCTATCCAAATGTCGTCATCTATCGCCAGAGCATTATAGGCGATCGTGTCAATATCCACGCGGGCAGCGTGATTGGCAGCGATGGATTTGGCTATGCGCATACAGATTCTGGGGAGCATTGCAAAATCGAGCACAATGGCATTGTAGAAATCGGTGATGATGTAGAAATAGGCGCAAATGTTACCATTGATCGCGCAGTATTTGGAGTAACGATGATTAAGCGCGGCAGTAAAATCGACAATCTTGTGCAAATCGGGCATAACTGCATAATCGGCGAGCATTCACTGCTTGTCTCACAAGTGGGGCTTGCTGGCTCTACAACCACAGGGCGCAATGTGATAATGGGCGGGCAAGCAGGCACAGGCGGGCATATACACATTGGCGATTTTGTGCAAGTGGCGGGGCGTGGAGCTGTGGGGAAAAACTTACCCCCAAACACCAAGTGGGGCGGACACCCGCTAATGCCACTTGATGAGTGGATGAAGTTCTATGTCTCACTAAGAAGAATGCTGAAAAAATCCTAGATTCTAGCCAAGCCCATAGAATCTAGGCACAATTGCCACGCTGGTATTAGCCTACAATGGCAAAGTGCGTCATTAAGGCTTTGTAGAGATAGCCGGCTTAGATTCTAGCTAGAATCTAAATTTGACTCTCTGGGAAAATACGCATAAAGAAGTTCAAAGTCCTTAGCCACAATGTCGTATCTGGCAGGTGTGTTACACATATATCACTATCACCTTCAGGGCTGTTATAAGCACACCACTTAGTCTTTTTCCCATCAAGCTCGATATGCCACGCGCCTTGCATATCAAGGTGGATAAGCTTAATGCTCTCTTTTGCAAACTCTTCATTATCAAAGATCGCTACCACTTCAGTATTGATGATACTTGATCTAGGGTCTAGGTTGAAGCTCCCAATCCACGCGATTTTCTTATCAAACACAAGCGTTTTGCTATGCAAGCTTGCCCCAGAAGTTAGCTTGCCTTTGACTTGGATTTTGCCAGCACTTTTGCGGTATTCATACACCTGCGCGCCCATTTTCACAAGCTTATCTCTATATCGCTCCCAGCCTGCATACACAGGCAAAGAGTCCGTGCTTGAGAGAGAGTTTGTAAGCACAAACATAGAAATCCCTTTATCAATACACTCTTGCATTTCTGCCAAGCCCCTTTTGCCCGGCACAAGATAAGCTGAAGAAATATACATAGAATCTGTCGTGCTTCGTATAATGTGCTGCATAGCTTCATAGACTTTGCTTGTGGGGTTTTTGGCATCGATCTTTTCTGGCAAATCGGCGATTAGGCGGGCATTACCCCAGTAGATTGTATTAGCGCGGCTTTCATACTGCTTGACAATTTGCACGATGGTTTGCTCATACTGATCCCACTCACTAGAAGACTCCTCAAGCCCTGCTACAATTTCTTCATAATGCTTCATAAACTTCTTCATCTTGCGCTTTGATGGCAGAAGCTCCACAGGGATAGCGCGGTGATACTCCCAATACTGCTGGAAGCTCTCTCTTGCTTGCCTAGCAATCGCACCGATGAAAAGCGCGTCTGTATCGGAGAAATTCACATCTTCTTTGTTGTTGAAGTAATTATCCGCGATATTGCGCCCGCCGATGATAAGCCCCACAGAATCCGCGATAAAAAGCTTATTGTGCATACGGCGATTGATGCGATTAAAGTGCAAGATCATTTCTGGCAAGCGCAAAAGCTTAATTCTATTGCGATAGGGGTTAAAGATTTTGACCTCGATATTTGGGTGGTTATTAAGCGCGATAATATCAGAGTAGTCAGAATCTAGTCCGTTATCATCAACAAGCATTTTGACTTTCACTCCGCGATTGGCTGCGAGCCAGATCTCGTGCATTAGCACGCGAGAAGCAATGTCGTTTTTATATATATATGTCTGTATCTCTAGGGAGTAGCGTGCTTTGCGCACCAAGGCTGCGCGCTGCAAAAACGCGCTTGAGCCATCAGCGATAAGCATAGCCCCGCTAGAGCTAGGCGAAGATGAAAGCTCCTTAGCATAAGGCGTAGCTATGGGAGAATCTAGCGGGTCAAATACTGCAAAGCCACTAGATTCTAGTGGAGTTTTGAGATAGCGCGTTGAGGGCACGATAGAAGCACAGCCTGCTAAAATAAAAAACAAGGAGAATATAATTAAAGCAATATGCGTATCATTCATTACATATCCATAAGTTATTGAGATTGCGCTCTATGCGCGATAACTGCACGAAATGCGCGCGTTGTGGCGAGCGCAAATTATAGCAAATCAAAAGATTTTTACAAAAAACATTACAACTTTTCGTGCCTTTGACCGATTATATCCCTGTCAAAGGCAAGGAAGCCTGAAGACTTACATTTTCAAAAAAGGAGTTTCAAATGGCGTTTCAAATTAACACCAACATCAACGCTCTTAACGCACACGCTCAGAGTGTAGGCACACAGCTAGGTCTCAAAAATTCTTTGGAAAAATTGAGCTCAGGTCTTCGTATCAATAAGGCGGCAGATGACGCTTCTGGTATGATTATCGCGGACTCTTTGCGCTCTCAAGCAAGTGCATTAGGACAAGCGATTGCCAACACCAATGATGGGATTGGGATTATCCAAGTGGCGGATAAGGCGATGGATGAAATGTTGAAAATTCTTGACACAGTGAAAGTCAAAGCTACTCAAGCTGCGCAAGATGGGCAAACAACCGTTTCAAGAAAAGCGATCCAAAACGACATTATCCGCTTGATCCAAGGTCTTGATTATATTGGTAATACCACTTCTTACAACGGACAGGCTCTTCTCTCTGGTCAATGGACAAACAAAGAGTTCCAAGTTGGTGCGTATTCTAACCAATCTATTAAAGCAAGCATTGGCTCTACCACTTCGGATAAAATCGGTCAAGTGCGCCTAGAAACAGGAGCTATGATCACTTCTTCTGGTGATGTTACCTTGAAGTTTAAAGCAGTCGATGGTGTCAATGATGTCCAGCTAGAAACTGTCAAAATCTCTCACTCTTCAGGCACAGGGCTAGGAAATCTTGCTGAAATCATCAACAAAAGCTCTGATAAAACAGGTATCCGCGCAAATGCGATCGTGCATTCTACTTCTAATGACGAAATCCAAGCAGGTGATTTACGGCAGCTTGTTATCAATGGCTTTACACTTGGTGATATTATCGGTATTAAGCAAGCTGACTCTGATGGGCGATTGGTGCAAGCTATCAATGGTGCCACTGCTGAGACAGGTGTTGAGGCTTATACGGATAATGAAGGTAAGCTAAACCTCCGCAGTATCGATGGTCGTGGGATTGTTGTTACTTCAAACAATCAAGGCGCGAACTCCCCTAAAGCGATTGAAAAGATCAATGATCAAGAAATCGAAGGGACCACAAAAGATGGTGTGCCACAAGGTGGCTCTATCAACTACGGACGCCTAGCGATGACTCGCCTAGATTCTAGGGACATTATCGTGTCTGGGACAAATATTAGCTCCACAGGCTATGGTCAAGGTCAAGATGTCGCCGAGTGGGTTGCAAACTTGCGCGATGTTTTAGGTGTGTTTAATGAAGCCGTGCGCTCTGCTGCTGGTGCGAATGAAAACAACGCCGAAGCTTTGAACAACAGGATTCTAGGTGCTGGTGTTACAACACTTCGTGGTGCGATGATTGTTATGGACATCGCAGAATCTGCTGGAAAAACGCTGGATAAAATCCGCGCTGACCTAGGTTCTGTGCAAGGACAAATGCAAGCCACTGTCAATAACATCACCATCACTCAAGTGAATGTTAAAGCCGCTGAAAGCCAAATCCGCGAAGTGGATTTTGCAAGCGAATCTGCTGAATTTAACAAATTTAGTATCCTTGCGCAATCTGGAAGCTACGCGATGAGCCAAGCAAATGCTGCACAGCAAAACATCTTAAGACTACTTTCTTAAGTGCCTACGCCTTTGGACTTGGGGACTCCCCAAGCCTGAAGCGCGGGACTCTTTCTCCCCCTTTTCTTACTTCTCTACTAATACCTTGAGTTTTTTGCTTATACATTTAGATTCTAGCAGGCACTTAGTCTTTAGAGCTTGTATCCCATAGCTTCAAAGCAGAATCTATATCGATATGGCAGTAGCCTTGCGGGTTAGCTTGCAAGTAATTTTGGTGGTAAGGCTCTGCTAGGTAGAAGTTTTGCAAGGGCAGCACTTCTGTAACCGCCTTGAAAGCATTTTGCTGCTCCCACGCTCTAATGCGCTCTTGTATCACCACCTCATCGCCCTCTTGCAGATAATACACACCATTGCGGTATTGTGTGCCAATATCATTGCCTTGATAATTAAGCGCGGCTGGATCGATGATAGCAAGCAGCCTATCGACAATCTCACCAAGCCCTAAACGCCCCTCATCATAGACAAGCTCCAGTGCCTCTACTGCGCCACTACGCCCAGAGCAGACGATCTCATAGCTAGGGTTTGCGATTTGTGAGTTTGCATAGCCCACACTGGATTCTAGCACGCCAGCCACGCGCGCAAAATACGCCTGTATCCCCCAGAAGCACCCGCCAGCTAGATAAATTTTGCGCATAGATTCTAGCCCTTCTATTTAGAACTGCACTTTTGGCGCGGACTCTAGCCGCTGCGCTTCAAACTCTAGTGTCTTGCGATCATCTTTTAAGCGCGCAAACATTGCAGAGATAAGCACATTAGGGAAGCTTTGCTTGTAGGTGTTGAAGTTTGTTACGCTATCGTTGTAGGCTTGGCGAGAGAAGGCGATTTTGTTCTCCGTGGTGGAGAGCTCTTCGGTGAGAGAGAGCATATTTTGGCTAGCTTTTAGATCTGGGTAGGCTTCTAGTGTGATATTTAGCCCTTGGAGCGCGTGCGTTAGGGTGGATTCTGCTTGCTCTAGCGTGCGCAGAGACTCTTGGCTAGAATCCACTTTTTGCAAGGCGGCTTTAGCGGCATTTCTCGCTTCCACGACTTTAAGCAGTGTTTGCTCCTCGTGGGAGAGATAGCGTTTTGCCACCTCAATAAGATTGGGGATAAGATCATAGCGTCTCTTTAGCTGCACTTCTATTTGTGCGAAAGCATTTTCCACGCGATTACACAGCAAAATCAAGTGATTATAAATGCTTATGCCATACACCAGCAAAGCCAGCGCAACAAGCCCAATAGCCACACCCCACACCATAAACACTCCTTAGAAATTTTATATTTACAAAAGATAAAACATTATACAATCCGCGCTTTAAAAATCCTTTTACATTAGCCGATATTTGCTAGTCATAGTCTCTTAAATCCTAACTCAAATCCACCCTAAAGGCACACAATGTCTGCAAAAACAATCAACCAGCAATTAGAAGAGCTTTTTACCACCTCTGAGCAGAAGATGATCTCCCACGAGTCTATCGCACAGATTCTAAAAAAGCCCCCCACAAGCGCACAGACAAAGAAAATCCTAGAGCTAGCTAAAAAGCATAAATGCGAGCTTGTGAGCTCATCAGAGCTGGCTAAAACGCTCAACACCCAAGACAAAATCAAGCTAGAAGAAGAGCGCAAGAAACTCCTAGATGAAGAGCTTGAAGAAGAGTTTGACTTTATGAAAGAGCGCGAGCTGCTAGAGTGGAGCAGGAGCGATAGCCCTGTGCGTATGTATCTGCGCGAAATGGGGCAGATTGATCTGCTCACTAAAGAAGAGGAAGTCGAGCTAAGCAAGCAGATAGAATTTGGCGAAAACATTATCCTTGATGCTATTTGCTCTGTGCCTTACTTGATTGACTTTATCTATGACTACAAAGACGCGCTTATCAACCGCGAGCGCCGTGTCAAAGAGCTGTTTAAAAGCTTTGATGATGAGGGCGATAGCGATGGAGAAAACTTCGAAGAAAATGATGAAGACGAGAGCGAAGATGATAATGAAGAAGGCAAACGCCCCATTTCTAAGAAAGATCAAAAGCGCATTGATAGAGTGCTAGAGAGCTTCAAAGCCCTTGAAAAGGCGAAAAAGGACTGGCTAAAGGTGCTAGACTCGCATGCGGATATGAAGTTTGATAATGAAGTCGATGAGCTTGTGTTTATCCTAACACTCGCCCATAAAAAAGAGCTGCTAAAATCTAGGCTGCTTGATCTAGGACCTACAAGCAAGCTCATCAACGAAATCGTAAAAGCCATGGAAAATAGCCTAAAAAATGGCGATGGCTTTGAGAAAGAGCTAGCTCGCCTAGAATACAAGCTCCCACTCTTTAATGACACCCTAGTCCAAAACCACCAGAAAATCCTTAGCAACATCACCAATATGAGCCGTGATGAAATCGTCCAAGCAGTCCCAGAAGCGACTATGGTAAGCGTGTATATGGAGCTAAAAAAGCTCTTCCAAACCAAAGAAGCAAGCGAGAGCAGCTTCAACATCGACCCAGAGAAGCTTAAAGAAATTTTAGAGCAAATCAAGCGCGGGAAATCCATCTCCGACAAGGCTAAAACCAAAATGGCAAAGTCCAATCTCCGCCTAGTTGTAAGTATCGCTAAGCGTTACACCAATCGTGGATTGCCATTTTTAGACCTTATCCAAGAGGGCAATATCGGGCTGATGAAAGCGGTGGATAAATTTGAATATGAAAAGGGCTTTAAATTCTCCACTTATGCGACTTGGTGGATCCGTCAGGCAATCTCTCGTGCCATAGCCGATCAAGCTCGCACGATACGAATCCCTATCCATATGATAGAGACGATCAATAGGATCCACAAAATTATCCGCAAGCACCTGCAAGAGACAGGCAAAGAGCCAGATGTCGAAGTCATCGCAGAAGAAGTGGGGCTAAGTGTGGATAAGGTCAAAAATGTCATAAAGATCACCAAAGAGCCAGTAAGCCTAGAAGCACCCATAGGCAGCGATGATGATGGGAAGTTTGGGGATTTTGTGGAGGACAAAACCACGCCAAGTGCTATGGATCATATTTTGAAAGAAGACCTACGCGCCCAAATCGATGAAGTGCTCTCCCAGCTCAATGAGCGCGAGCAATCTGTCATTAAAATGCGCTTTGGGCTGCTAGAAGATGAGAGCGACCGCACGCTAGAAGAGATTGGCAAAGAGCTTAATGTAACGCGAGAGCGCGTGCGCCAGATAGAATCTAGTGCGATCAAAAAGCTCAAGCACCCAAAAGTGGGCAGAAAGCTTAAAAACTACATAGAAGAGTAGCTATGCGCGTGATAAAATCTAGCATTAAGCGCGCATTATACGCGCTTGGACTCTCGCAAAAGACCATCACGCATCTAGGCTTCTCTTACACGCGCGGGAAGAGAAATGTGCGTATTGGGGTTTTTGTGGGTAGGCAGATTCTAGTAGGGGGGGGGGCGACTAGGTAAGGATTCAGCTTTTTGGCTAAAAACGGCGATTTCTGCGCCGTGCTGTGTCGATAGACCTCAAGTCTTATCTTCCTTGCGCGGCTTGAAAAACGCCGTTTTTAGCTCAAAAATCTTAGAATCCCAAAGCGGTAAGAAAAACAAGCACAAACTCCCAAATCCCACCGCGAGCGACTCTGCACTAGAATCCACCTTTCATCGTCATTGCGAAAAAATCCGCAAGGATTTTTGTGGCGATCCACACACCGCCCAAGCCCTAGAATCCACTTTTACACAAAGCCCTGATTCTATCTCTACAATCCTAGAATCTAAAAAGCAAGATTCTAGCAAATCCCCATCACAAGCCGACTCCCTGTCATCGCGAGACTTCCGCAAGGAAGTCGTGGCGATCCACAGCACAAGCCTAGATTCTAGTGCAAACGCAGTGGATTCTATGGATTCTAAAGAAACCTGCTGCGCTACGCTTTGCCACGCGGACAAGTCCGCTCGCAATGACAAGAACTTAGATTCTAATAACAACGCCCAAAAGTGCCTAGAATCCACTTTTGAAAACACCCACGCTCAATACGATTCTAAGCGTTGCGGTGGGGCTTTGCAAGCTTTGGGGCAATTTGGGGGTGGGAGTTACCTAAGCGGTAATGACCGCCCACAAATTGCCCCAATCTTGTCGAATCGCTCACCCAAGACTGAATCGCCACAAGCCCAAACCCCGCCTGTGCTAGTCTCTCTCACCTCCTTCCCCGCCCGCCTCCCCTATCTCCACCACACGCTCTACTCTATCCTCACCCAAGACTACAAAGACTTCCATATAGCCCTGTTTCTTAGCTCTAGCGAGATAGCTCCAAGCAAGCTCCCGCTTATCCTAAAGATTTTTGCAAGGCTCGGGCTGCTTAGTATCCACTTCGTAGAAGAAAATTTACGCGCGTATAAAAAGCTCTTTTACGCCCTGCAAGCTTACCCAGAGCATATCATCATCACCATCGATGATGACCAAATCTACGCCCCAAATACCATACGCCTCCTGCTAGAATCCTACGCGCGATTCCCTCACGCGATCCACACGCACCTAGCCTATGATGGCGCGTATATGGCAGATATTTTGCAAGTGGATTGCGCTACATACTGCGCGATCATCAAAGAGAGCTCCCCGCATTTGGCTCTAGCAAGTGTGGGAGTATCAGGCGTGCTTTACCCGCCAAGAGCCTTTAGCCAAGAGTTTTTCAACACACAAGCGATTTTGTCGCTCGCGCCTTATAGTGATGATTTGTGGTTTTTTGTGATGAGTGTGCTAAATGATGTGCCAAAGGTGCTAGTCCAAGGTGCGCTAGAGCACCCTAAAGAATCTAGCATAGCCATCGATGAGAGCCCCAATCTCTGGGAGATAAACTGCGAGCAGCATCGCAACTACGATCAGCTCCGCGCCCTGCTAGAAGCCTACCCACAAGCTAGGGCAAAGATCTTAGAGTCGCTAGAATCTAGCAGAGCCTAAAGCTCCGCTTAGATTCTAGTATGTAGTGATTGTGTTATAGATTGCCACGACTTGCCAAGCAAAGCTCGCAATGACAAAAGCGCGATTGGTGAAAGCTTAGATTCTAGTGCTTAATATATAAAGTTTATGTCAAGTTTGGCTATAATGCCAGCCTAACTCCCCCAAACTTAAGGACTACAATGCCCCAAAGCCACGCCCCAAAGGGACTCACTTATAAAGATTCTGGTGTTGATATTGATTGTGGCAATGCCCTTGTCCGCGCGCTAAAGCCTTTGGTGCAGAGCACTTTCTCTCCCCAAGTGATCGGCGGGATAGGGTCTTTTGCCGGGGCGTATGCGCTACCTAGTGGGTATAAAGAGCCTGTGCTCCTTGCAGCCACTGATGGCGTAGGCACGAAGCTAAAGCTTGCCATAGAGTCCAATAAGCTGGATTCTGTGGGGATTGATTTAGTAGCAATGTGTGTCAATGACCTTATTTGCAACTTTGCTACGCCAATGTTTTTCCTAGACTATTACGCCACAGGCAAGCTTGATAAAGACTCTGCCCTGCGCGTGATAAGCGGCATTGTAGATGGCTGCAAGCAGGCGGAGTGCGCGCTCATTGGCGGAGAGAGCGCAGAAATGCCTAGTATGTATAAGGACGGGGACTTTGATCTAGCAGGCTTTGCCGTAGGCATTGCAGAAAAAAGTGAAGTAGAATCCACTTTAAACGCCAAGGCTGGCGATGTGCTTATCGGGCTGCCTAGTAGCGGGCTACACTCTAATGGCTTCTCTCTTGTGCGCGCCCTGCTCTTTGATAGGCTCAAAATGCGCTTTAGCGATAGGCTAGATTCTAGCTCACTTATTGACACACTCCTAGAGCCTACTAGAATCTATGTCAAAACTTTTAAAGCTCTAAAGCCGCTTATCCACTCACTAGCGCATATCACAGGTGGAGGTATCGTAGAGAATCTCCCTCGCGCCCTGCCTAGCCACCTTGGCGCGCGTATTGATACAAGTGCGATCCCCAAGCAAGAGATATTTACACTTTTGCTTAAACATATCGAGCGCGAAGAAGCTTACCGCGTGTTTAATATGGGGGTTGGAATGATTTTTGCTGTGGCAGAAGAAAGTGTTGCTGAAATTCTTGCCAAAAGCGATGGATTTGTGCTAGGCGAAGTTGTAGAGCAAGAAGGCATTACACTCATTTAAGCCCTTAGGGGTGATTAAGGACACATATTGAAATCTCTTATCAAAGCCTACGCCCTGCCTTTGCTAGTGTTGTTCATAGGTGGCGGACTTTACTATGTGGTGTTCTCCAAAAGTGTCCAATCACGCCTAGAGACTAGGGGTGAGAGCACCGCTGCGCTAGATTCTAGCCTAATCACACCAGAATCTAGCCCACCATCAGCTAGCCCCCAAGGTGAGATCTACACCACAGAGCAAGACACCTTGCATCTCTCTAGCGCAGGAAAAGAGCCTAGTATAGACTCTAGCACAGAGCAAGGCGCACCACAAGAGCTTGACCCGCTAGATTCTACACCCCCTAGTGATGGTGCGCTTGTAGCAAGCGGTAGCTCCGCCCCAGAATCTGGCGCAGGGAGCATTGAGCCAGAGCCCACACCGAGCGAGCCTGAGCCAAAGCTTGAAGCCATCTACTACTCCAAAGCTACAAATCTCAATATCCGCGCGATCCCTAAGACTTCTGGGCGCATTGTAGGGCGGCTTGCCCTAGGGCAGAGCGCGGTGGTTGTGGAGATAGAAAATGAGTGGGCGAAGCTTGACTCTGGCGGGTGGGTGAGCCTAGCTCTACTCTCTCCCACACAGCCAAGCGAGCGGCTCTATGTCGTTATCCCAAATACCCTAAATATCCGCCAAAGCCCAGAATCTGGCGCGCCTGTGGTAGGCGCACTCTATAAAGGGCAGAAGATCCAAGTCCAAACCACGCAAGATGAGTGGGCGAAGCTTGACTCTGGCGGGTGGGTGAGCCTGCGGCTTATCAAAGCCCTATAATGCGCTATCTCTGCGTCTTTGGCAATCCTATCGCACACTCGCTCTCGCCCCTTTTGCACAACGCGATCTTACAAAGCTACAAGCTTCCCTATCTCTATGGGCGTTTTATGCTTGATAGTGGGGAGAATCTAGGCAAGACATTTGACAAGCTAGATCTTTGTGGGGCAAATATCACGCTGCCTTTCAAGGAGCACGCCTACCTTGTAGCGCACTCGCTCTCGCCCTTAGCCAAACACATTGGCGCGGTGAATACGCTTGTGCGCACTTCATCTGGCAAAATTTGTGGCTACAACACCGATGCCCCCGGGTTCATCGCGAGCCTTTTGCTTAGTGGATTTAGGCTTGGAAGTGCTAAAGGCTTAGAAGAATCGCTCCAAAGTGAAGAGATGAGCAAGCTCGCACCACTTTTGGAGCAAAGCAGTGGCGAGCGCATAGAATCTGCGCTAATTTTAGGAGCTGGGGGCAGTGCCAAAGCCCTAGCGTGTGCCTTGCAAGAGTGCGGCACGCCTGTTGTGGTCGCAAATCGCTCAAGCAAGCACGAAGCATTTTTCACACAAAGACAAATCCCTTACTGCCTATTTGATGAGCTAGATTCTAGTGCGCGATTTGATCTAATCATCAATGCCACAAGCTCTAGCATAGCCCAAGCCCTCCCCCTACCAGAATCCACTTTAGCCCCCCTACTTACGCGCTCTAAACTTGCTTATGATCTAATGTATGGCAGGCTCACACCTTTTGCGCACATAAGCAAAGAGTGCGGCACAGCTTACAAAGATGGTGCAGATATGCTGATCTTGCAAGCCCTTAGTGCGCTTAGACTTTTCTGCCCAGAGCTAGCTGACACCCCTAGAATCTACACAATTATGCGCAGTGTTTTCACACAAGGGCGCAGTGCGTAGCCTACCCACCCTATAAGCTTGTAAAGAAACCTAGCTAAAGACTCTTATAGCCTTAGCTATAAATCAAGCAAAATCTCCCCTAGATTCTAGCTAAGCTACGCGCGCTTCTCCTGCACTTCTGCAAAAGCCTAGATGTGCCATAATTACGACATTTTCTTAAATATTTGTATATACAATTATTTAAGAAAATATTAAATTCTTTGTGTTATAATCGCGCTTCACTTTTTAAGCTACCAATTATAAATGATTAGAATCTAGGAGTTTCTATGCGATATATGCGATATGGTATTGCGCTACTACTTTGCGCCTATGCTTATGGGCTATCTTGGCAAGCTGCGCCATCACCAGTGCCAGAATCTAGCGCAAGCGTAAATGTAAGCACCGCGCCTTCAAGCGAGCCTGCGAATGCACCAGCTACACAAGATGAGCCAGCCCTAGGGGTCAATGAGCTGCTTAAGCAAATCGATGATCTCACCAAAGATTCCGCCCAAAAAGTAGGGCTAAGAGACCTGCTAAGTGGCGCGGATAATAACTACTCCCTGCAAGCTCAAATGCTCCAAGCCCAATCAAACAAAAAAATCGCTTCAGTCGCTAAAGCGGCGTTTTTGCCTAGATTTGATGTCGATTATGGCTACCAGCACAACTACAAAACCATCGACAATATGATGCAGTTTGGTAACTTTGGTAACTACCAAACCCAAGCAGCAAATGCGCGCTTCTCGCTTGATCTCTTTAGCGGCTTTAGCACCATCAATATGATCCGGGAGAAAAACGCCACCTACCGCTCATCAGTCGCCGATGTAGAATACACTAAGCAAAGTATCTATCTCCAAGTGATCCAGCAGTATTACAGCTATTTCAACAATCTCTCCCAGCTCCTCTCGCTCAAACGCCAGCTTGATCAAGTGCGTGCGGATTTAGTGCGCATACAAAAGCTCTATGACTCTGGGCTCTCCACCATCGATGACCTAGAATCTTTGCGCTCGCAAGTCTCATCAAGCGAATACCAAATCGCTGATATGCGCCTAAGTGTGGAGCAAAATATCCTAATGCTAAAATACCTAACCAACATTGATTTTGATGGCTTAAAGCGCGAAGATCTCACCACCCCAGCTCTAAAAGACAATCTCGATCGGCAGGATATTATCTCGCTAAAAGAGCAAATCAACGCCCTAAAATACCAAAACAAGCAGCAGCACTACTACCCCATTGTAACACTAAGCGACACCTACACTTGGCAGATCCAAAAGCCCGAGTATGTAACCAACCCCTCAAAGTTTGGGAGCGATCCATCAATGGCTTCGTTTTATCAAAGAATGTTCCCCACACACGCTAATACAATAGGACTAAGCGTTACACTAAGGGTGTTTGATGATATAGGGGTGAGCTTTCAAAAGCAAGCCTTGCGCCTATCCCAGCTCGCCCAAGAAAAGCAGCTAGCCTACAAGCAAGCTGAAAAGACAAAAGATGAAATGCTCTACCGCAAGACCCTTGAAGTCGCGCGCTCTAAGATACTCTCTGCAGAAGCGAGCCTAAAGTCTGCGAACATTTCCTTTGACAATGTGCGCAAGAAGTATAACAACCAGCTTGTAAATTTCACTGACTATTTGCGCGCACTAAGCACTAAATACAATGCCGAAGCCACCTACAACCAAGCCCTAAACAACTACGAGCTGCAAAAGGCAAACTACATCTTTTACAGCGGGCAGCAAATCCAAGAGTATATTAAATAAGGAGACATAATGAAGCAGATTCTACAAGCAGTGATGATAAGCGCACTTTGTGCAAGCGCGATCTATGCAGAAGAAGTGTATGCGATCTTTAATATCAAAGCCGTGCAAGATGCCAATCTAGCCCTTGATTCTGGCGGGATTGTGGATAAGATTCTAGTCGATGTAGATAGCGCGGTAAAAAAGGGAGATGTGCTACTAACACTTGCTAATAAAGACAAAGCCTCCCAGCTCCAAGCGATTAAAGAGCAATATCTCTTCGCTAAAAAGCAGTATGAGCGATATAGCAAAAGTGCTGATGTAGTCGATAAAAACACCCTAGATCAATACCACTCCAACTACAAAAAGCTAGAAGCTGACTACAACTACTACCAATCAAGCTATGAGAAAAGTATCTTGCGCGCGCCCTTTAATGGCGTGATCGCTGAGAAGAAAATCGAAGTAGGTGATGGGGTGAGCGGGGCTTCTACCACACTCTTCCGCCTTGTAAGCACCAGCAAAAAAATCGTCTTGCAATTTGACTCCAAATACCAGGACAAAGTGCGTGTAGGGGATTTGTATGAGTATAGTGTCGATGGAGGTGGTGCGAAAAAGACTGCCACCATTACCAAAATCTACCCTGCAATCGACACTGCCACACGCAAGATGACTGCTGAAGCAGCCGTAGATAGCGCGATGACCCCCGGACTCTTTGGCGATGGCTTTATCAAAATACGCTAGATTCTAGGCTAAGGATAACCACAAAGGACAACAATGTATAAATTTGCTATCAATCGCCCCATTGCGACCTTGATGTTTTCGCTGGGGATTATATTTTTTGGCGTGCTTGGGTTTAAGAAGATTCCAACTGCGCTATTCCCCAACATTGACTTCCCCATCGTGCTAATTAGCACCGTGTATCCGGGAGCTTCACCCACAACCATTGAGAGTAAAGTAACTGACAAAGTCGAAGAGCAAGTGCTTGGTATTGATGGGCTTAAGCAAGTTACATCAATGAGCGTGCGCAACACCAGCCTTGTCATCGTGCAATTCCAGCTTGATAAGCCTATGGATCAAGCAGTAAGCGATGTGATCAACAAAGTCTCATCAGTTACCTTCACTGATGCAGATATTCGCAAGCCAGCCATTGATAAAATCGACACCAATGGGCAGGCGATCATCTCGCTTTTCCTTAGCAGCGCGACCCACTCCCAGCCAGATTTGATGAAGCACGCTGATAATATCATCAAACCTCAGCTCCAAAAGGTAAGCGGAGTCGGAGGCGTGCAGCTAAATGGCTACCGAGAAAGACAGGTGAGAATCTACCCCGACCCAACCCTAATGGCAAAATACAATATCACCTACCCACAAATCGCCCAAGCTATCGGTAGAGAAAACACCGAGCTTGATGGTGGGCGCATTGTCAATGAAACAAGCGAGTTTGCCATCACCACCGATGGTAATAGCCCAAGTGTGGAAAAAGTCGGCGATATTCGTATCACGGATAATCTTTTGCTCCGCGATGTTGCTGTGGTAGAAGATGGGCTAGAAGAGTATAAAACCTACGCGGCATTTGATGGCGTGGGTGGGGTGATTATGGAAGTGCAGAAAATCTCTGGGGCAAATGATATAGCCATAGCCGATGGTGTGTATAAAGCCCTGCCGATGATCCAAGCAGTAAGCCCGGGCTATGATGTGCGGACATTCCTAGATACCACAGAGTTTATCCGCGCAAGCTTGCACGATATTGAAGTGGATTTGATTTTAGGGGGGATTTTGGCAGTGAGCATTGTGTTTGTCTTCTTGCGCAATGTAACAATCACACTTGTTTCAGCGATCTCTATCCCTATTTCTGTGCTTGGGACATTTGCGCTTGTGCAGATGATGGGCTACTCGCTTAATATGCTCACAATGATGGCTATCACGCTTTCCATTGGGATTATCATCGATGATGCGATTGTCGTTATTGAAAATATCCACAAAAAGCTAGAATCTGGTATGCAAAAGCGTGAGGCTGCATATCAGGGCGTGCGCGAAATTGCCTTTGCGATTTTTGCTATTTCTGCGATGCTGCTCTCAGTCTTTATCCCTGTAGGGAATATGTCTGGGATCATTGGGAAGTTTTTCCAAAGCTTTGGGATCACCGTGGCTCTTGCCATTGGTGTCTCCTATATCGTGGTAATGACCGTGGTGCCTATGGTAAGCTCGCTTGTGGTAAGCCCTAAGCAGTCTAGATTCTACCACTGGAGCGAGCCATATTTTGTCAAAATGCAAGACGCTTATGCTAGGACGCTTAAAGTCGTAATGAAGCAAAAGACCTTAGTAACAATCCTTGTCTTTGGCGTGTTTGCTGGCTCGATAGTTGTTTTAAGCAAGCTTGGTATGGACTTTATGCTTAAAGAAGATCGCTCGCAGATGTATTTCTGGGTGCAGACAAAGCCGGGCATTAGTATCTATGATATGCGCAAGAAAACAGAAGCCCTGCAAAGAGCCATTATGGCAGACTCTACCAATGTCGAATACACCACAATCCAAGTCGCCTACGGCAAAACGCAAAACACCAACAAATCCAAAATCTATGTCAAGCTAAAAAACGAAAAACAGCGCAATGTCGATCAATTTAGCTGGGCAAGAAATATGGCAAAAACGCTTTATACCCTGCCTGAAGCGCAAGGGCTTGTGATTATCCCAGCAGAAGTTCCACTCATCGGTGGTGGCGATAACTCTGCCTTGCAGGTGGTCATCTACTCACCCACGCAAGCTCTTGTTGATGAGAGTGCTGCAAAGCTTAAGTCAATGCTCCTTGAGGGCGCACTTAAAGGCAGTGTGGTGGATTACCACGAGAGTGTATCAGACTGGTCTCCAGAGTATCGTCTGCATATCCTGCGTCAAAATGCCAACCAATATGGCATAACCGCCCAGGATATAGGGCAGGCGATTAGCTCGGCATTTGCTGGAGAGAACAAAGTAGGCTACTACAAAGAAAATGGCAAAGAATACAGCATAACTTTGCGCGTGCCGGATAATCGCCGCTTAAGCGTAGAAGATATTAAACGCATACAGATTAAAACTGCTAATGGAGAGAGTGTGTTTATCGATGGGCTTGTAGAGATAGAAGAATCAAGTATGCCCTCCATCATCAATCGCTACAATCGCCAGCGCAGTATCACTATCTATGCCAACCCAGCAGAAAAAGATGGCAAAAAGGTCGATCTAGGCACACTACTTCGCACCATTGATGAAAAGCGCGCAGAGTGGGCGAGCGAGGGTGTGGGCTATGTCTTTAGCGGAGAAGCGGACAACCTAGCAGAAACACAAGAAGCCTTTGCCATTGCCGTGGCGACAGCCTTTGTGCTAATCTACCTAATCCTAGCTGCCTTGTATGAGTCTATCTTAGAGCCAATTATCATTATGGTAACAATGCCTCTAAGCTTCTCTGGGGCGTTTTTCGCGCTAGGGATTGTGGGGCAGCCACTTAGTATGTTCTCACTTATGGGGCTTATCCTGCTCATTGGTATGGTGGGGAAAAACGCCACCTTACTCATTGATGTGGCAAATGAAAAGCGTGAAGAAGGATATAGCATAGCCGATGCGATCCTTTTAGCAGGAGAGCTACGCTTGCGTCCAATCCTTATGACAACTATTGCTATGGTCTTTGGTATGCTGCCGCTAGCCTTTGCCACAGGGCAAGGCTCATCGATGAAGTCTGCCATTGGGATTTGTATGATAGGGGGGCTTATTGTCTCAATGTTTTTGAGCTTGCTTATCGTGCCTGTGTTTTACAGAATCCTAGCTCCAATTGATGATAAAATCAAAAAGTTCTACAAAGTGCCTAGGGATCAAATGCTAGCATAAGGATAGCAAGTGCGTAGCATAATACAAATTAGCCTAGTAGTCCTAGCGTGCTTTGTGTGCCTGCAAGCCACCCCACTAGAATCCAAACTTAAAGCCCCTACTTCACAAGTATTTGTGGGGGCAGGTGCGCTGCTAGCATTCCAGCAAGACTTAGACCCAAGCAGCAAGCCCACCGCTACCTACCCTGCCCTAAGCATATCCGCGCGTGGCGGATATCAATACAGATTTTTTACTCCACTAATCGTGCGCTTGTATTTAGACTATACAATGAGTATGCGCCCTACTGGACTTGAGAGCATTACGACTTCAAGCTTCCTTGTCAATAGTGATGTTGTGTCGTATTTTTACACACTTGGCTCGGTGGATTTTGGGCTCTTTGCTGGGGTGGGGCTTGGGATTGGCACTTATGGCAAAGAAGTGCAAGAAGACCCTAGCGCACTAGACTCTGTGCTAGCAAAGGGCTTTAGCGCGTTTGTCAATGGTGGCTTAAGTGTGCTGTTTGCTAGCACTCACCGCTTAGAGCTTGGCGTAAAGCTTCCTATCACAAAGCTAGAGCTAGCACCCACTAGAGCCTACCAAGATACACACTTACTTTTGATATATGACTATGTGTTTTAAGGGATTTGTACATAGATTCTAGCAGCGATGAGATCTACTCGCTCTATCACTGCAGTGTAAATGCCCTCACGCATAAGCTCACAGCTACTTTGAGAGATGACTACGCGTGCTCCTTGGAGCAGTGGAGCTGCTTTGTGGGATCGCGCTTGCTTGGCTGTTTTTGTATGGATTACTAAAGAAGCTGCGGCTGCGCCTTGCTTTGCCACGCCGCCGTTGTCGGCTCGCAATGACAAGGAAGCTGATTGTTTAAAATCGCCTTGATTGTCTTCTTTAAGGATTCTAGGAATTGCGGTGGGGCTGTGGGAGCTTTGCGGATTTTGGGGAAGGTTAGCGAACTTGGCGTTCGTGCCTTTCACAAAATCCGCAACACTGCCGCATTGCTCACCCAAAGCCGAATCCCCCGCACAGACCACACCAAATGTCGGATACCTCTCATCAACCACACACACCTGCACCACCGCCCCCATTAGTGCTTGCGCTTCTCGCGCGTATTTTCTGTCCTTAAACTCCGCTTCTGCCCTAGAGATCTGCCGCTCTCTTTCATTGAGCAGCGGAATCATCGCACTACTAGATTCTAGGGCATAGGCGACTTGCTTGCGCGCTTTGCTCCCTAGAGTAGTGGGCGCATTTGCCACAACTACGCGCTTAGGATTATCACGCATTGCGATTTTTAGCAAGCGGTGGGCGATTAGATCGCTATATCGGCGAATGGGCGAAGTGAAATGCGTATAAGCCTCAAACCCTAGCCCAAAGTGTGCTTCCTTTTTATCTGTATAGCGCGCTTCTTTCTGGGCTTTGATGATTAGGGTATCTAGCTGCTTGCGCGCACTCTCCCCGCGCTTTAGGGCTTCTTTTTGCAAGGCTTGTATTTGGGCGTGGAGATTGGAGCTTTTGATCGTGTAGCCTAGCTCTTTGGCTTGCGAAAACAGCGCATAAATCCTATCATCACTTGGAGGCTCGTGCGCGCGGTATATCCCGCCATCTTCACAGATACCTGCTAGCACCTGCGCGCTTAAGATATTTGCCAAAAGCATTGATTCTTCTATGAGAGAGTGGCTAGGGCAGGCAGCGTGCGTGTGGATAGACTCTATCGTGCCTTGGGGGTTTAGGCGCATAGTGGTATCACTAGTTATAAAGTCATAGCCCTTTTCTAGTCGCTTTGCCTTTAGCCTTTGGGTAATGGCGTGCAAATCACACAGCCAAGAGAAGCGCGCAAGGTTAGATTCTAGCTCGCAAGCTAGCCTCCTAGAATCTAAAATCGCTTGGGCTTGCTCATAGCTGATATTCGCGCGTGGGGTAATGAGTGCTTCATAGAGCTTAGCAGATCTAGGGAGCTTGGTGCGCCTATGTAGCGCAATCTCCCACACAAGTGCGAGCTTAGGCTCATTAGCACGCAAGGAGCAAAGCGACTGGCTCAAAGCATTTGGCAGCATAGGGTAGCAAATATGCGGTAAGTATAGGCTAAAGCAGCGTGCTTTTGCCTGTGTGTCTAGCTCGGTATTTGGCAGCACATATTCACTCACATCAGCGATAGCGATATACAGCGTGTGGGAATCTTGCTCCCAAAACACCGCATCATCGTGGTCTTTGGCATCACTTGGATCAATGGTGATAAAGGGCTTATCACAGAGATTGGCTCTCTGTGGGTAGCAGCCCACATCGACATCGCCAAAGCTATTGGCGAAAGCTTGCGCAGCTTGGCTAAAGCTATCAGCGAAATTATATTTAGCTAGGATAAGCTTCTCATCAACGCTAGGGTCAAGCAAAGAGCCTAAAACCTTTGTAATCTGTCCAGCACTATACTCAAGCACGCAATACTTAGGCAGCGCGCACAAAGACTTTTGCGAAAATGGCAAGGAGATGGGCTCTAGGCTTTTGCAATCTAGGGCGATGATTTTGCCCCTTTTTTGCACAAGACATAGCAGCCTTGAAGCAGGCGCACTATGGCGATTTAGCACCTTGATGATTCTAGGCTCTTTGGATTTTATGAGTAGCAGCACCAAGTCGCCATCAGCAAGTGCATTAGCGCGCCTATCCCTCCCACTCCGCAAGCGTAGCCCCCTGTCCTTTGGGCTAGCGATATTGTGCGCGAAGAGCCCGCCGCTATTTTTATGGACTCTTGCTAGCATAAATACAGGGGCAAGCCTATACAGCCTAGAGTCTTTAGCGATCGCCCCGCAAGCGCGCAGCTGCTCATACACGCTGGCAAATTTCTTGGGTATATCACGCCTACCCACCACAAGACTTACTAGAAACTCCTCCACACAGCTATCCTTACAAACATACTATGCCATTATAGTAGCATTAAGGTCCTTAAAGGCTCTTAGCACGCGCTTGGCATAGCCACACACTTAAGGTATTCTAAGCTATAATCACAGCCACTCCCCCACACCAAAGGACCTAAATGCTCTTTAACTCCTATCTCTTTATCTTTTGCTTTTTGCCTATTGTGTGGGCA
>OWHX01000440.1_pt1 | contig 23444 bp, 17 predicted proteins | sample 1732801 | NCBI WGS metagenome assembly OWHX01 (sample SAMN05065755, study PRJEB22554) | human gut metagenome | biome: ENVO:2100002; feature: ENVO:00000062; material: ENVO:00002003 | host: Homo sapiens | place: USA
GATGTGTATAAGAGACAGTTGCATCAGGTTTGTTTTGTCAATAATTATTTTATAAAAAAAAACGAAGTCAGGACGGCAGCATTTATTTTCTGCCTTTTATATTTTTAATAAAGTTAAAAGGGTCGTTCTGTGCTGTTTTCAGCACGCTGTCGGCAATCATGTATATCCTGACGGCAAACAGGCCGCAAACGCCGGAAATGCCGTATTTAACCGGCGTCGGGATATCCATATACTCCGCCAGCAGCCCGCACAGCATACTGACCAGGAACGTTATCAGCATATCGCGCAGGGTCTGGCGGATTGAAATAAACGGCTTTATCATGATTGTCGCCAGGCCGAGGAAAAATCCCCACAGGCTGTAATTGGCTATAATCTCCTTTACCTTTTCCATTTCCCCTCCCCTTTTATTGCAGTATCAGCGCCGGAACGGTTATGGTTTCGGCAGAGGGAATTTCTTTCATAAAAATACTGACGGCGCCCTCTTTGGCCTCTGCCAGCGGGGCGAAATTACCGCTGACGGCATCTTCAAGCCCGAATACGACCAGCGGCAGATGTTCCGGTTTGGCGCCGGGAACGGCGATATCGGCCCGATACGGGTATGTGCCGTATGTACTGTCCGAAACGATGCTGCCGCAGGATACGGACAGATTGCTGAACTTATGGCTGCCGTTTTCGTCAATGTACCGCCAGACGCCGTCGGAAGTTACGAGGCGGTCGTCGTTTTCGGTTACGCTGCCGGTTACGGAATCCAGCATTTTTTCATAAATTTCCCGGACTTTTTCCGCCAGCTGTGGCACTTCCTTTATAAGTTCAAAGTTCTTGCCGATGCTGACCAGCAGTTCGTAGGCCTCTTCCACGGTCATTCCCGTTCCCGGCGCCACGACCAGAGCGCGGTTCAGATATTCTTTCATCTGCTGGAGCGCCATAATCATCTTGTCGAGCGAATATTCGTAATCGGCGGCGGGAAAGTCTTCGCCCTCAATAAACTTGACCAGCTGGGTCAGTTCGACGTTGCGCAAGATGGTGATTTTGGTTCCGGCAGCCGGCGCGGAAGAAAAAACAATTTCGCCGCCGGACGCCGTTTCCGACGCAGACGCGGCATAGTCATCGGCGGCCAAGGGTTCGGCGCTGTCGTCAAAATACACGTTCAGCTGACGCTCAAAAAAGCGGAACGGAACTACGAAAGACGACGTTTTGCCGTCTGCAATGTAAACCGCCCTGCTGGTATCGTTTTGTATAGTCATGTGTTTTACTCCTCAATAAATAACCTAAAAAAATGCATACGAAAAGGGAACCGGATTTGTATCCGGCTCCCGGTATCCTGTCCGCTGCAGGGAAGAGTGTTCTGCCTTTGCGGCATCTTCTGAGCCGCGGACATAAAAAAACGCCCCGAAAAGGGCGGCTGGGGAACGGCAAATTACACGACTGCCGGGAAAAGAGCGTTCCGGCGGGCATTTTCTGCCATTCTTGCGTTTTTTGTAGCAGATACTGACACAGATGTCAATAGTTTCAGCACCGGTTTTGAAAATTTATTTTGGTTGAAGTTTGGCGGCAGAAGATACAAAAACAGAAAACAGGAAACCGGATACGGAGGATATTCGGCAGCGGTTTGATACGGATGCCCTCTGGGAAGGCAGAATATAGAAAATATGGGGGATACAGAGAGATATCCGGTTACCGCCCGTCGCTGCCTTTTTTCCGGTTCAGGGCGGGAGGCAGACCGCCATAGCTTTCGGCAAAGGCCTTGCGCGTGCTGTAGGTTAACTCCCGTCCGGCATGAAACACCCTGATGCCGCCGGAAGAAAGGCTGATGCCGGTTCCGTCGGAAAAGCGCACAGCGGGCTGCCGGGCATCCGTCTTGTAGAACAGCCTGACGACGGCACCGCCGGTTCCCGAAAATTCTTCGCAATTTAAAAAGCCGCGATTGTCAAGCGAAATGCCGTGTCCGTTCGGAAACTTCATCGTTTCATTTTTGGCGATGCTGACCGAGCGGCCGTTGACAATGTAGTTCAAAACCTGAAAACGTCGGTCGGTAATCAGTTTGACGCCGCCTTTGAGGGTCAGGAAACAACGTTCGCTGCCGTTCAGATAAAGCTTTGAACCGTCGGGTGCATCCACCCTCCCCTTTTGCAGATGCAGCAGCACACCATTCGCCAGCCGGCAGGACACGACATCGGTTCCGGCGACGGCAATGCTGATACCGTTGGGATATTCTTCAATATACGGCCGACGGGATGAGGAAGGAGTTTTGGAAGCAGACGGACGGAGATGAGCGGCGTTATCGGAGGCCGGCGCGGGGGAACGGTTTGCGGCTGAAGTATCCGTTACACGGGAAACGCTCAAAATCCGGCGTTCGGCATAGTCTATATCGACAATTCTTCCGTCTTTATGAACTGCACGGTAGACATTGCCCTGCTGTAAGCTGACGACCGGGCTGGCAGCGTCTATGCGGTCTTCAAGAATTATCGCGGCCTGCATAAAGCCGGCACAGAGCTTTTCCAGACGGGCAGACAGCGCGGCGTCCAGATATTTATGGCTCAAATCGTTGCGGAGCTGTTTAAATTCCGCCCAGCGTTCCGCTTCCTCGGCGCTCAGCATCTTTTTGCCGCGAAAATAAGCCCAGGCTGCCGACGGCTGGACGTTTTTGCCGTTGAACAGACAGAACTGGCTCATTTTGTATTCAATCTGCTGAAAAACCTCAAGGTAACTTTTGCGATACAGATAGCCGGCGACGCGTTCGAGAAAACCGTCAATATCCATACCGGAGCGGTCAATAACGGCGGCGGCGGGAAACAGCTTGGCAACATTTTTTATCAGCGCTTCCTTTTTGTCCGACCCATAAGGATAATTTGTTTCCACAAGCAAGGCGGCTTCCGGGTTGGTACGGACGTACTCCTTGATGCGGAAGACAAATTTGGAATTGCTTTCATTTTCACCGCGAATCAGCAAATCCGGATTCAATGCCGAAACGAGCGGCGCAAAACTTTTTGCCGTGCCGACATACGCGTCGAGGCGTTCAAGCAGCGGCCTGTCGCAGAGGCGACAGTAAGAATCGAGATAACGGCGGCGGACGGAAACGTTTTTGACCGTTTCGCGCTCGTTGAATTTACCGATGCCGTCCAGCGTATCCCACTGGTGATGCATCAGGTGGCGGATGTTCAGGCAATCCTGAAACGCGGCAGCGGAAGGCAACAGCCCTTCGCTTTCCGCCTGTGCCATGTAGTTTTGCCCGGCGCGGCGCCCGAACAGTTCGCGCATTATGCCGTTGCTTTCTTCCGACAAGGCGGCAAGCGAACTCAGGAGAACGTTTTCAAACGGAGCAATCAGAGCCGAAGAAAGCGCCTCGGTTTGTGCCGTTTCCACATCTTTTTCGCTGTAACGGCTCTTTTCCGGCGGCAGCAGCGCCAGTACGTCCAACATACTTTGAAAGCGCTTTTCTATCCATTCGTCGGCAAAAGCGTCGGCAAGGCTCCTGCCTTTTGCGTCATGGTTATATTTCATCAGCCAGCGGCCGGAAATGACAAATCTGGCGTCTTCAAGGGTTTCGCCCTTTTCATAAGCGGCGACATAGCGTTCAATGCGCGCCGGAAGGGAATTGCCGGCACTGTGCACGGCAAAGTTTTCAGGCGTGGAAAAAATCCCCGGTTCTTCGCTCCGAAGCTGCGCCGAGGTATAATTGACGCTGACAAAACAGTAATGCGCGCCGTGTTCGGCCGGCTTGTTGGCGATGAAATCCGTATAGGCACGGCGAGCCTCAGGCGTGATTTCCTCCACTTCCCACGGGTTGTCGACAACTTCCCCTTCATACAGGCGGGTTATCTGATAATTGGCGAGGTTCAGCGGCTTGTAGCGGCGGACGACCTGTTCCAGATTGCGCACGAGCGATATATAGTCCCGGTACACGGCCAGCAAGTCCTGCTTGCGGCGCGGCGGAAGCGAAGCGGCATACAGAGCCGACATGTTTAGTTTTTCCGGCATTGCGATTTCATTAATTCTTTGTTGTTGCAAAATCTCTTTATTAGCATAAAGCGGAAAATATTGTTGCCGAAAATTTTGGTTTTGTCAATACAAAATCAGGCGGCAAAGCAAAAAATATGCCGGTGTGTGCTGAGGCAGCTCCGATAAATCCGAAAGTGATTTGATAAATCCGAAACTGGTTCGATAAACCTGAGACTGGTTCGATAAATCCGAGCCTGATCCGATAAATCCTGCGGATAACCGTTGAATTAAAATCAGATTTTGCTTTACGGAACAAAAAAACTTTTATAAATTCTGGTGTGTCCGCACATATATTAAAGAAAAAGTAACGGCTGTTAAAGAAAAAATAACGACTATTGAAAAAAATAACGGCAAAACGCAATTACAAAATTACAGAGAAAAAAAGAGAGGGAAAGAGATGAAAACCAGATTATCGGCAAAATATTTCCGGACAGCCGCCGCAATACTGTTTTTGGCGGCGGGTTTCTGCCAGGCGGCGCAAGCGGAAGACACGATTTATGACGTTATCAACCGCGAAGATACAAAGGCCTTTTCCGACATGGTCATGCTCGGTTACGATATTGATGAACAGGATATTGACGGATATACGCCGCTGATGATTGCCGCGGCGGCGGGAAAGACCGGCTTTGTCGGATATCTGATTGACAACGGCGCGAAAGTCGATAAACGCTATTATCAGGGCGGAACGGCCATGCACCGTGCCGCGCTGGGCGGCTATACCGACGTTATCAGTTCCCTGATTGACGCGGGCGCCAACGTCAATATGCCGGATTTGGACGGCATGACGCCGCTGATGATTGCCGCCAAGAACGGACATCGCTTTACGGTCGAGCTGCTGGTGCGGCGCGGTGCCGACGTTAATTTCCGCAATGTCAAAGGGGAAACAGCCTTGGACATTGCCAACAAATACCGCTATAAAGAAATTGCCAGATTTCTCCAGAACGAAGGCGGGCGCTCCAAATCCCCTGACAGCGGCAAAGAGGCTTCCGACGGCGGAAACCAGGGGCTCGGGCTGGATATTGACGACTGGAACGATACCGAATTCGACTGGGGGCTGTAAACTGCGGCACTGTTAACAGCGCACAATATATTTTCCGGAGCCGGAGCGTGTTTCTCCGGCTCTTTTGCGTTTTTTTCGTTTCGGGGTTGCGGGAGGCGGACGGACGCCCTATATAAAAGATAAAATGTTAAGACAATGAGTCAATTTTGACAGGGAGTGTTTTGATTATGGCTGAAAAAATCGAATTTAAAACCGAAGTGAACAAACTTCTGGATATTGTCATCAACTCGCTTTATTCCGAAAAATATATTTTTTTGCGCGAGCTGATTTCCAACGCGTCCGATGCGCTTGACAAGCTGAAATACTGGACGCTGACCAACCCGGATTTGCAAAAGCCCGGCGAAGCGTACAAAATCACGATTACGCCGGACAAAGACCACAATACGCTGACGATTTCCGACAACGGTATCGGCATGAACCGCGATGACCTGATTAACCATATCGGCACGATTGCCAAATCCGGTACGGCGGAATTTTTGCAAAACACCAAAGACAATGCTTCAGCCGTTGACCTTATCGGCAAGTTCGGCGTCGGCTTTTATTCGGCGTTTATGGTGGCGGCAAAGGTGGAAATCACGACCAGGCGCGTGGACAGCGACAAAGCCTACAAATGGGTTTCCAACGGCGTGGACGGTTTTGAAATATCCGAAGCGGAAAAAGCCGGAAACGGTACGGACATCAAACTGTTTCTCAAGGACGACGCCAAAGACTACACCGATACGATTTACCTCAGGAACATCATCCATACCTACTCCGAGCATATCGACTACCCGATTGTGCTGAACCTCGGCGACGCGGGCGAAGAAACGGTCAATACGGCTTCGGCGCTGTGGACGCGCAACAAGGCGGAAATTACCGAGAAACAGTATAAGGACTTTTATCAGCACGTTACAAAAAATTTTGACGAGCCGTGGATGACACTGCATTTCAAGGCCGAAGGCAGCATTGAGTACACCGGGCTGCTGTTCGTCCCTTCCAAGGCGCCGTACGATTTGTTCCAGCCCGACCGGCTCGGCGGCATCAAGCTGTATGTCAACAAAGTATTCATTTCCGACAAAGTCGAGGGGCTGATGCCGATGTACCTCAGGTTTGTACGCGGGGTTATCGACAGTGCCGACCTGCCGCTCAACATTTCACGCGAGATGCTGCAACAGAGCGCTTTGATTGCAAAAATCCGCCAGGGAACGGTTTCCCGCCTGTTCAAAGAGCTGAAAAAACGCGCGGAGAACGAGGAGGATTATGCAAAGTTCTGGAACGCATTCGGTATTGCGTTTAAGGAAGGAATTTATGAGGACTTTACAAACCGCGAAGAAGTGGCCGAACTGTCGCGCTTTTATTCGACCAAGAGCGAAAACAAACTGACATCGCTTGACGCCTATATCGAACGTATGGGCAAAGACCAGAAGGCAATTTACTACATCACCGGAGACGATGCGAAGACGCTGGCGTGCAACCCGCTGCTGGAAGCATTCCGCGAAAAAGATATCGAAGTTTTGCTGCTGACAGACCCGATTGACGAATTTTGGACGCAGACACTGCTTTCTTACAAAGGCAAGGATTTGAAACATATTTCGCAGGCGGACATGAAACTTGACATCAAACGCGAAAGCGCCAAAGCGGACGAAAAAGGGCTTAAGGAGCTGACCGAAAAGATGGCGGAATGGTTCAAAGGCGAAGTCGGCAAGGTCGAAACAACCGAAAAACTTACAAAAAGCCCGGCATCATTGACTGTTGAGGACGGCCAGATGAGCATTCATCTGGAACGGCTGATGCGCAACCACCAGCAGAAAACAGCCTTTGACAGCACGAGGATTCTGCTTGTCAACCCCTATCATCCGCTGATAATCAAACTGGCGGAACTTGTCGGCGACAAAGACAAGGAAGCCGAAGTCCGCGATGCGGCACAGCTGGTATTGGAACAGGCAAAAATCGCCGAAGGGGAAGCTGTTTCCAACCCGAGTTTGTTTAACGAAAAGCTTAGCGAGTTCATCTTACGGGCGATTTAAACGGACAAAATGCCAAACGTTCTTTCTTTGGCGCAATTTAAGCAGCCAGAACGCTGAACATTTTATTCTTTGGGCGATTTAAATGAACAGAAAGCGCCGGCACGGACAGAAAAGACATTGACGGCCGGCGTTTTTTATGTTATTTTATCCATATACAGGTGTCCGGACAAGGGGTTCCGGACGGTTTGGAGCGTCTGAACGGTGAATTTTGACAATTTGAAATACGGCTTTCTGATTTCGATGACGACGATGTTCGGCGGCAGCACGCTGGAGCTGTATGCTCAGGACGAAAACGGCGGCAAAGCGAAAATCGAAAACACCGAGACCTACCGGCAGCAGTTTTTGGAAAGCATTGCCCCCGACAAGCGGGACATCAGCGTCGAGTTCGTGGTTGATTCCGTGGCCCAAAAAACTTCTAACGGAGACCTGGTCGCTGATGTCAACGTTATTCAGCTGCTGGCCTATCTTGACCAGGACAGCGACGAATATCAGAGCTATATGGCAAGCCGCCACATTGTCGCGCACGAAATGTGGCACCGCATCTGCATGATGAACGACGTATTGGAAAAGCCGATGTCGGCGACGCATTACCGTACCGGACGCGATAATTTTGAGATTACGGCAAGCCTGGTGCAGCTGCTGACTTTTCGCGACGACTATATCCATGCCACACCGGAACAGCGCCTTGAGCTGCGCAAACTTGAAGACCCGAAAATCCGCATGTATATCATGGCGGTTGAGCACGGCCTGATTAATCCCCTTTCCGCCGACAAAAAAGACTTTGACTTTGAGATGGAATTTATTGCCAGGGCGGTATCCGGCTACTGGAACAACAATATGGCGCAGACATACGCCCCGCTGCACAACGCAATGACGGAAAAATCCGGACGAAAGGAATTCAAATCTCCGGCGTATGAAAAGAACTTTATGCGCGACATCAAACTGATGAATACTATCGGCGGCATTGACTTTTCCAAGCTTTACAACGTCAAAGACGTCCGTAACCGCGCGGCGTTTCCCGAAGGAACGGCGGAGGACACGACGGTCATCAGACAATCCCTGACGGCACCGAACTATGAAACGTGGGTTAACAAGAGAAGCCAGCTGAAACGTTTTTCGCGACAGAAAATAGATATTCCGAACTTTGCGGGTAACCGGCTGGCGGAAGAACGCCGGCAAAGGCCGCATGACGAGCGCAAACAGCCTTATCAGATAGCCGAAATGGCCGGCGGCTACAAGGCGTACCCGTTTATGAAAGTTCCGTTTTATGCGGCGGTGCAGCTGAACGGCGCGGGGCGGACAATCAAGCTTTATCCGCACGGGGCAATGGACGTTATCGGCGCGAGCGACGCAGCGGGGAAAGCTAACATCAAGACCCTGAATTATGACGGCAGCTATGAAACGGGACAGCTGAAAAACGGCCGCAAAGACGGCGTGTTCGTCTTTTATAACCGCCATAAAAAGGAAATCGGGCGCTGTACTTATGTCCAAGGCCGGGCGGCAGACGGCGAAACGGTGCTGGCAGCCAGCGGCGAATATATACGCTACATTTACAAAGCGGGAAAACTTGCCGGCATGGACTGCATCCGGGAAGACGGCACCAGAAAGCCGATATGCACGCTGGAAGGCGGCAAACCGGTGAGCGGACTGATTCCGACAACAGACGCCAGGACTTCTTCCGTCGGGCGTTCCTACCTTTTATACAGCGACAAACAGCTGCTGGCAGGGCTGCTTTTTGACCGGCAGCACAGACTTTCGGAAAAGCAGGACATCATAACCGGGCAGTACGGGCAAAATGTTTCGGCACAGGCAGAAAACGCGAAGCATAAGGCTTTGGCCGGAAGCACGGTCAGAATCGAACGTTTTTATGCTGACGGAAAGGTGAAATATGAGGCGGAAAGACGCAACATCACCCTCAGACAGCCATACGGAGAGGCGGAAAAAAGCAACACAGTCCCCGGGCAACCATACGGCACGGCGGAAAAAATGCGTAGCGACATGGCTAAAAAAGGAAAAGGACTGACAGAGCGCGGCAGCGAAACGAAAAAAACACCCGCCGGTCCGACGGCGCGGTACGGTATGGTCGGCGGGCACCCTGCGGCACAGTCCGTACAGGTATGCCGCGAAGCCCTCTTTGCCCCTGACGGGCATCCGGTGATGGCGGCGGAATACAACGGCGGCCGGAGAAGTCTGAAAATAAAGATGCGGGAATTTTTATCCTTCCTGAAAGGGATTTCCATGCCCGGTACGGACAAGAACACGCTGGTTTCGAGCCTGCTTGCGTTTCGCAGCCGGACGACAACAGGAAATTCAATCCAAATTGCGGCGGCCAATGCCTCTCGGTCTGCGGAAGGCGCAAACCATGCGGCAGAAGCAGGAATCTCCCGGGTTGCCGCGGCTAATACCGCTCAGACGACAGAGATAAACTCCTATCAGATTACCGCGGAAACGGCCGCTCAGGCTGTTGAGGGAGATTCGGACAGAACGGCAAAGGCAAGTGCCGACCGAACCGGGACGGGCTCTCCCCTGCCCGCGACGAGCGGCAGAAAAACGCCGGCGACGACCTTTGAAAACAAAACAGTCATCACCGGCAAAAGCTCTAAAAATCAGTCAGTTGCTGATAAAAAACAGAATAATCCGTCAGCCCGCAAAATATCGGCCTTTAAAAACAAGGCCAGGTTTATGATGATGCGGCAGAGGGAGAATGTCTGAGGCCGGAGAAATATATCTGAGGCCGGAGAAATCGCCCTTGACGCGCGGCAGCCGGAAAAGCCGGGCCGAAACGGTTCCTTTTTGTAAATTTTTCCTTGCAATTTTAGACAAAACATTTTAATCTGCAAAAAGTTTTATTGTATTACTTAAATATATTTATTGTTATGGAAAATTTTATTGTCCAAATCAACGGCAGCTATATTGACCTGCCGTATGTTGCAAATGCCGCAGACGGCAAAAGCCAGCCGCGGCGTTCTTATCTGACTTCAGGGACAGAAGTTGCATCCGGCTGCGGTTACAGCTACTGTTATAAGACGCTGAAACTCGTTTTGAAAGGAAAAGAACACTTTCTGCCCGAAAATCTGTATCGCGAAGGCGTATCCTACCGTTTTCTGGATTACCATACGGAATGGCCGTTCCTGTTGCGCGAAAGAGGCGGAAAAATCGTCAAAAAGCAGATTCCTCTGCTGGCTTTGTACGGGATTGCGCCGGAAGAAGTCCTTGACAGAAGCGCTTTTTGCAAGCTGACTTTGCCCGAATTTCAGCACAAAGGGAAGCTAACGACGGTTTTTTATGTCGGAGCATACCGTTTCGGGGTGGCCTTTGAGAGCGACTTGATGCAGCTGTACCACAGGAAAGCCGAGTTTGCAGAAGACAAGGCGGCTCTGTTTATGGCGGACGAATACCGGTTTTGGATTGACGGCGGCAGCAATCCGACGGCTTATTTTGCCGACGGGTTAAGATGCGAAAAAACGGCACCGTTCATTGACGTTACCGATTGCCAGGATCCGCTTCCGGTCGGCAAAGAAACACTAGAACGTTTCTGGGACGAGCTTGACCTGTACCGAATCCCCGAAAAAGCACAGGAACTCGGAATAGGGAAAATCCTCGGCAAAGCGGCAGATGCCGTCCCGCTCCGGGATTATTGCGTTGAAGCAGAACTTCTGCCGCCGTTTGCCACAAAAAACGGCTATCGTTTCGGCAGCAGAAGCCATACCTTTCAGGAAGACTGCGTTCTTTCCGCCCTGCCCGGGCATATCAGAAGCATTATGAAAGAAGAGGCTCCGCAAAAATTCGGGCACTTGTTTCTGACAGGCTCCTAAGACGGACGGAAGCTTTTTAAGGAAAAGGTCCGGCGGCAACAAAAAAAGCACCCTGTACAGGGTGCTTTTTATTTACAGAGTTGCTTCCCGAACGGTTAAAAATGTTCAGAACGGTTAAAAATGTTCAGAACTGACAAATTTGACGGCCGGCGTTTCCTTTTTTTCATCACGCGTCAAGATGCACAACAGCTTGGCAAAATCAAGATTTGCCTTTATAACGCTTTTGTTGGAACGGGCACGTTTCCACGCATAAATCTGCAAGCTGCCCGGCACTTCCAGCGTTTCCGGATTAATGAGAATGCCGTTGTGGCTTTCCCAATCTGCCCCGCAGAACGCATTCAGCGAAACCTGCTGCCGGGGAAGCAGCGGCATATTGCGCAATATCTGTTCGGCGGTAAACGACGGGATTTCCCGCAGCTGCCCGGCGACAACAATAAAAAAGCGCGGGTGCTTTTTGTCGCACAGTGCCAATATGCGTCCGTCAATTACGACAAAACGCCCGACATAGTTGGAATCGGCTATTGTTGTTCCCATATAAATGCGGGTACCGTCCTGCGTATTGTAGCAGGCTCCACCGGGGAAAAACAAATGATTTTCCATGCCCGAAAGGCTTGGAACCGACAACAGATAGTCGTTCATTTCTATATAACGCATTTTTTTGCACGTTATTTCCTCTACGGCAAAATGCCGGTCATGAAACGAAATGACGTTTACGACTTCTCCGTGCAGACGGTAATTTTTAAAAACTTTGAAGTTTTTTCCACGGATAATCGTTTCACTGCGGTGGGCGTTGGCCTTGACGAACCGGCGCAACTCTTCTTCTGAGATATTCACCATAATACTTAATTAATTTATAAATTTGACATAAAATTATTTAGACGAAACCGAATGTAGATGATAAACACATTTTTGTCAAGTCCCAAAGGCGAAAAATTCGGGCCGCAGACGGGCGTTGAAAAGCACAAAAGCCAAAACATCCTCTAGCCGTGCCGCAGGCACAGGTAAAAAAAAGTTTGAAACTGTGGGGAATATTGCAAAAAAAATCCCCGGAAGACCGGGGTTTCAGATGGTGGCCAGAGAGGGGATCGAACCCCCGACACGAGGATTTTCAGTCCTCTGCTCTACCAACTGAGCTATCTGGCCGGCCACGGATATGGTTTATATATAACTTTTTTGCAGATGGCAAGCATTTTTTTTACTTTTTTGCACAATTTCGCAATATTTTTAATATCTATTTGTTTTGCCATACATAATTTACGATACAGCAGCAACAGGAACATAATAACGGCCGTTCATAATCACGGTTGCGGCGTTTTTTTCTGCATAATGCGCCGGGAGCCGGCCTCTGCCCGTTCTTTCCAAATTTGCGCCGTTTGCCGCTACGTGCACCGTTGCGCAAAAATATCCACAAAATGCCTTTATGTGCATAGTCTGGGAGTTTTTTTAAGAAAATGCTTGTAATTTTTCTCAAGTGCGGTAAAGATGGGGCAGATTTAATTTTTAATTGAGAGGATAACTATGTCTAATCCCTTGGATACAAAAATAATAAGCAGACTGGCTGAAATCTTGGATAAAACGAACCTGACCGAACTTGAATACGAAGACGAAGGGTGCAGAATCTCCCTGGTCAGAAATCCGGCCGGCGTTGCCGTTGCCGGCGCGTATGCCCCGGTTCAGGCTCCGATTGCCGCTCCTGCCGCCGCTCCGGCGCCGGTTCAGGCTGCTGCGGCGGACTCCGCCGATGCGGGCGATACCGATTACACTAACAGCCCGAATGCCGTCAAATCGCCAATGGTCGGCGTGGTTTACCTGTCGGCCGACCCGAAATCTCCAAACTATGTCAAGCCCGGCGATACGGTTGCCGAAGGCGATACGGTCTGCCTGGTCGAAGCGATGAAAACCTTTAACCCGGTTAAGGCGCACAAAGGCGGCAAAGTTGTCAAAATTCTGGTTGAAACCGGTGATCCGGTCGAATACGGCGAGCCTCTGGTTGTCATTGAGTAAGATTTCGGAACAACAATAATAGGAAACAATCTGATGTTTGAAAAAGTTTTAATTGCCAACCGCGGCGAAATCGCTTTGAGAATCCACAGAGCCTGCAGGGAAATGGGCATCAGGACAGTTGCCGTGCATTCCGAAGCCGACGCCAACGCGATGCATGTCCGTCTGGCTGACGAAGCCGTCTGCATCGGCCCGGCACGTTCGTCCGACTCGTATCTGAACAAACCGGCGATTATTTCCGCGGCGCTGATTACCGGCGCGGACGCCATCCACCCGGGATACGGGTTCTTGTCCGAAAACGCCGACTTCGCCGAAATGGTCGAAAAACACGGCATAACCTTTATCGGGCCGACTGCCGAACAGATGCGCCTTTTGGGCGACAAAATCACCGCGCGCAAAGCGGCCATTGAGGCCGGGCTGCCGGTTACGCCGGGGTCTCCTGCGCTGGAAAGCATTGAACATGCCAAGGAATGGGCGAATAAAATCGGCTATCCGGTCATCATCAAAGCCAAAGACGGCGGCGGCGGCAAAGGCATGAAAACGGCCTTTAACGACGACGAAATCGCCGAAGCCTATACGATGGCACGCGCCGAAGCCAAAGCGGCGTTCCCGTCCGACGTAGTTTATATGGAAAAATACCTGCAGCATCCGCGGCATATCGAGATGCAGGTACTGGCAGACAAGTACGGCAACGTAGTGCATTTGGGCGAGCGCGACTGTTCGATTCAGCGCAACCACCAGAAAGTTATCGAAGAATGCCCGTCGCCGGCACTGAACCAATCGCAACGCAAGGAAATCGGCGATATCGTCTGCAACGCGATTAAGAAAATCGGCTACCAAAATGCAGGCACGCTTGAATTTATGTTTGAAGACGGCAAATTCTATTTCCTGGAAATGAATACCCGCCTGCAGGTTGAACACCCGATTACCGAAGCCGTTTCCGGCATCGACATCGTCAAAGAGCAAATTCGCATCGCTTCGGGCGCTGCACTCGGCTATACGCAGGACGATATTCAATTCCGCGGGCATGCGATTGAATGCCGTATCAATGCGGAAGATCCGGAAACGTTTGCGCCCTGCCCCGGCAAAATTACCGAATGGCACGCGCCGGGCGGTCTGGGAATCCGCGTCGATTCGGAAATTTATTCCGGGTATTCGATTCCGCCGTACTATGACAGCATGATTGCCAAACTCATCGTCCACGCCAAAACGCGCAATGCGGCTCTGATGCGCCTGCGCCGCGCGCTGGAAGAGTTTATCATCATGGGCGTCAAAACAACTATTCCGCTGCATCAGGAGATAATTTCGCAAAACGAATTTATCGACGGGCAGTATAATATCCACTGGCTGACGGAATATATGAACAAACGCAGCAAATAAAAGGAAGCGGACCAGCTCCGTCATAAAGGCGGAGCTGGCAGTCAAACTGAAGCAGAGCCGCTCCCGAAATAAAAGCGAGCCTGCGGCAGAATAAAGGCAGAGTCCGCAGCCGAAATAAAGGCGGTGTACGCCGCCCAAATCAAGGCAGAGCCCGCCACTGAAATAAAAATGCGATGTTTCATATTATTACAGGAGTTTTGGGATATAACGCTTTAAAAAACATAAAGAGCAGGTTGAAAATGCAGGAAAAACTGTCGATTAAAAAAGTTTACAGAAATGCGTACCGTTATGTTGCGAGCCATTTGTTCGCTTTTGCCTTTTTGACGATTTTTTACTTTTTGGGCAGCCTGCTGCCGATGATATTCGGCTCTTCGTCTTTCTGGGGCGTTTCGCTGGCGTATAACTACCTGTTCTTTTATTTCGCTGCGGGGTGCTACTATAAACAGCGGATTTTATGGGACAGGGAAGTCTTTACGGCGGCAGGGCTGCGCTTTTTGCTGGCGATTGTCCTGTTTGTGCTGTCGATTTTTGTTTCGTCGTTGGCGATTAACGTCGGCATCCACATCATCGGCCGGCTGTTTCCCGTTCACGGACCGGCAGCGGTTTCGGCAGTTTTGGAGAGCCTGCCCTGGCTGCTGGCGAAAAGAATTTTTATCTTTTTCCTGTTTATCGCCTTTTTTATCGTTCCGTCGTTTGCTTTCGTCTCAGAGATAACGGGCAAAAAGCGCTCGCTTGTTGCGGCTTACAGCAAAACGAAAGGCGATTTGCCGCGGATTGCGGCCGTGGTGGCGGGAACGTTCCTGCTATTGTGGCTTTCCATGCTGGCGCTGAGCTTTGTCAATGTCTTTCTGGCATCGCTGGTGCGAGCGGCGATTTTGGTTTTCATCAGCATCTTGTATTTTAAGATGTACGATTTCTTTTACTGCTTTCCGCAGACACGGCGGGACAGTCGAACGGCAAAGGACGAAACGGAAAAAGCCTTGCCGCGCCGAGACGCTTCCGGCAGATTTGCGGCGGCCGATACCAACGGCATGAAAGAAAAAAAAGCGGATACGACTGATGATAAAGCCGAAACGGACAATTTAAGCGAGGGAGAAGACAATGCTGGTTAAAGACAAAGACATTCTGGTGGAAGATCCCGAAAAAAAAGACGGAGACAACGCGGAAAAATCCCCTGCCCCGCAAAAGCCGCAGCGGCCGAAAATAAAAAAAGAAAACATGCGGGCAGCATGGGGCGACGCATTTGACTATTATATCCGCGGCATTACCGAAAAATACCTGCTGTTTCGCGGAAGGGCATCGCGCCTGGAGTTTTGGGGATACGCCGCAGCGGCAGGAATTATGTGGATACCGCTTTATTTTGTCGGCGAATATGCGGAGATGCCGCTTCTGCCGTATTACTTTGCCTTGGCGACGCTGCTGCCGACAGTGGCGGTTACGGCAAGGCGCCTGCATGACATTAACAAAAATGCGGCCTTGTATCTCATTCCCGGAACCGTGCTTGCCGCCAGCGGATTTTTTATCGGCCTTGCCGGCGCGGCGGTACTGGTATTGTGCTGGGCAGTTTTGCTTATCCGTCTGTTGTCGCGGGAAACCGACCTCAACGACGGTTTTTACGGTGCGCCGAATGACAATGACGAAATTTATGGCGAAGACAATCTGCCGATTGTCAGGAAATTCCGTTTTCTGGCACTGACGCTGCTGGCCGTATGGCTGGCAATTACCGGCGCCAAGCTTGAAGACTGGTCTCAGCAGGCACAACAGAAGGCGGCGATTGATTTGATTATGGACAAGGTTCTTATTGAAGGGCAAGACGCCAAATTAACGCCCGAACAGATAAAAGCGGCACAGGGGCAGATGCTCGGCGTTTTAAAAACGCTCAGCGGGCAGAGAGTTTCCGAAAAAGAGATTATGGAACAGGTTGACAAAGCCGTCAAAGCGGTTTCCGATGCGGCAAAAGTATCCTCCGGCGCGGCGGCAGCCGGAAAATAACCTCTGGCATGAAGGGCTGCGGGAAGAAAATGAAACGAGCGGCACGCAAGGTTTTATTGGCTGCGGGAGGTTTGGCCGTTCTGACGGGAGCGGCATTGTTTTCCGGGAGATTGTTGCTGATTGCCGGAAAAACCGCGCCAAAGGTTGAAAAAGCGTATTTTCAAACAGCAGAAAATATTCCGCCTTTTTTAAAGCCTTATGCAGACATATTGGCGGAAGCGGCCAATGATACGGCAAACGGACGGACAAATGAAGCCGCGCATACAGCGACCGGTGCGGCGGCGAGTTGCAAAAATATCCGCATATATGCCGGAAACTGGTTTTCGGACAGCGAAGCCCCGGATATCAGCGACGATGTCAAGCGTTGCGCCATTCTATGGCTTGGATCAAGACAGGGCATAATGACCGGCGGGCTGGAAAAATATTATGCCGTTTGGGCATCAACGCCCCTGTTGCGGACGTATCTGCAAAATGCGGGAATTCAGGCGGCATATATGCCGCTATTTTACCTGCCTGATGAAAAGGCGGCCGTTTCCGGATATAGCAAGGCTGATGCCGAATATAACGGAGCCGCTTCTGAGATGCTGCAGAAAAGCCATATCGCAGAAAAACACCGCGGAGGCGGAATGCTTTTTGCCATCGTTGGCAATCCGCCTTTTATTGAAGATATTTTGCGAGAAAAAGCCCTGCTCTATCGCCGCTATGAGCTTGACAAACCGGAACAGGCGGCGCAGATGATGAGGGAAATGCCGCAGCAAAAGGCGATTTTTGCGGAAAAGACTGCTCTCGGTACGCAGACACTCGACATACATCCGCTGTTTTTAGCCGCAGCTGCGAGGGAAATTCCGTTAATTGTGCCATGGATATGGCCCAAAGAGGATACCGTCAACCTGTTTAACGACAGGGTAAGTTTCTACACTGACAAGTCAGGCGCGGAAAAGATGGCAGCAGAAGTTGAACAGGCAGAGAAGAAACAAGACATCAGGCTGCCGGTTCAAAAACGCGCGGCAAAAGCAGCGCTGCTGGCGCGGCGGGAATATTCGGCAGAAAGCGCCGGAAAGCGCGTCCGGCAGGCTCTGGCGATGCAGCCTGACCAGTATAAACGCCCCGGCAGCATTTTTCTGCCATCGGAGAAAAGCAGTATCAATATAGACATTCCGACGGCAATCGGGCATTATACCGCCGGAGACTATGCGCTGGCTTCCGATTTGGCGGAGGGGCTGACGCGGGGCGGCGCAAAGGTTGACCTGACGTTCTATAATTCCCTGTACAAATATCCGGCGGAAACGAACATTCTCCTGCGCGGGTTTCTGCCGCCGTTTGCGGACGACCTCAGCGCCAGAACAAACATCATCTATCTTGCCTATGCCCAGTTTGGCGAAGACGGGCGGCGGGAGCTTCTTCCCACGGACGAGGCATATCTGGAGACTGTTGCCGAGAGTGCCCGCCAGGCAGACGCTTTGGCAACGGCGTCGCAGAAACTGGCAGAGCAGCTGCGGGCAAAAGGCATTCCGGCGCATTATATTCCGCAATTTACCGATACGGCACGGTTTTATCCTGATTTTGAAGAAAGCCTGAAAAGTGATGTTTTATTTGTCGGGGCAAACACGTTTTACCGCACAGCGGTGCCTTTTCTGCAACAGCGCGGCATCGCGGTCGACGTTTACGGTCCGAAATGGCCGATTGGAACGGCAAAAGCAAACTATGCCGACAACCGGATTTTACGCAAATATTACAGCTCAGCCAAAATCGTCCTCAACGATACGCGCGAGGGAATGAAAAGATTCGGTTTTATCAGCAACCGGATTTTTGATGCGACAGCCTGCGGAACGCTGGTCATCTCCGACTATATGCCCGAGATTGAAGCGATATACGGCGACAGCGTGCCAATGTACAAAAACGGCGATGAGCTGGCGCGGCTGGTACGCTATTACCTTAACCCGGCTCACGAGCCGGAACGGCGGGAAAAGGCGGCACGGGCAAGAGAAATCACGCTGAGGCATTTTACGGCAGAACAGGCTGCGGAGAAACTCCAAGAAATTATACATAACATTAAAAAGTAGTCTTTAACAAAAAAAATCATGAGTGGGATAAAACGAACCGCGGATAAAAGGCTAAGGCTATAGAAACATATTGACAAAAAAATATTGTATGGTATGAACACGAGAGATATTATAGAATTATGTTCATTTTTTTGTGTTATTAAAATTTTTATGCTATGGATTTTCTTACATTAATCAAAGATGGCAAGCATACAGCCATTGTAAGCTACGTTAAAGGTTGCAAATGTCTGAGTATTGACGAAGAACTAGCTCTTATCAGCCGTGGCAACCATGAAGAAATTATGAGCTATATTGCCCATCACTGGTTGGAAATTGAACCTTTTGAAGCTTTTCTGAAGCGGGGAAATTTGAATGAAGTCCGGTTTTATATTGCAAGACATGGTTTATATGCCGACAGTGCGCTTTGTGAAGCTGTTTTTCAGTTTGGCCGCAGCATTACGGCGGAGGTTGTCAGTTATATGCTGAGGGAACGTTATGCAGAGAAAACCGGGAATTATCGCGCACCGATTAAATGGGCGGAAGTTGAATGTATGCTTATTAAAACGGAAGACCACTGCGCCCTGCGCCAGTATATCAGCCAGGTACAGCTGGAAAAGAAATCGCATGACCTGCTAAAATTGAAGGGGTCGGCCGAAGACCTGTTGGTTTACGACCTTGTGTGGAACGGACAGCCCTAAACCGCAGCACACCAACAGGCAAAAGCAATCATGACAGAAAAAGAGGCTTTGTTCCATAACGGAGCAGAGCCTTTTTCTATGCCGGATTGCGGCATTTTACAGCGGAGCTGAGAGCGGAGAAATTCCGGAAAATCATAAACGAGGTCGGGCACTAATCAGCTGCGGTTCCAGAGTTGTTTGGCTCTGAGCTGCCCGGTTCCAAAGCGGTTCGGTTCCAGAGCCGGCCGGTTTCGGGGCGGTGATAACAGACGCCGGTCGTCAGGTTGACAAAGCCGCCGTCGCGCAGCGGTATTTCCCGCCCGTCCAGCTTTACCTGTCCCAAAGAAAACTCTATCCGCCCTTTATAGATGCAGCTTTGTTTATTGCAGACAACCGGGTCGCCGGCGGGAACGGCGTATTTGCCTTTGTTTTTGGTTCCGGTCCACATTTTTTCCAGAAATTTGTTTTTATGATAACGGGAGGCAACCAGTTTTCCGGCAGGGTTCCTGTAGGCATACGTCGTGCCTTTGGCGTCAAAGACAAAATCCGGGCGCGGGCTAAAACAGATGCTGACAGCGCCGGCGACTATTCCGGCGATTCCCCAGAAACGCCATTTTGCCTGCCAGATACAGAGCCAGAGCAAGCCGAACGTCAGCAACAGTATGCCCCAGTCCGGCAGGGTTCCGACGCCCTCGCCCGCCTTGGCGCCGGGAAGCGCCGCTACCCATGCAGTGATTTGGTTGATTACGTCGATGCCGGCGGCAAACGGTTTGACGGCATAAGCGCCAAGCCCGAACGGCAGGCTTATCAGAAACAACAACAGCGCAGGCATAACCCAGAAACCGATGACCGGCCCCGCCAGCAGGTTGCCGAGGCTGGTATAGACCGAAATCTGGCTGAAATAATAGACGCCGTACGGCAGCGTCATCAGGCTGGCAACCAAATCCGATACCAAAAGCCCGGCCATATAGGCAACGAACTTTCCGAACAGGCTGCGGCTGTCCAGCCAGCGGTGCAGCCGGGCGGCGTTCTTTTCATAAAAAGCAACCAGGCCGAGCACGGCGGCAAAAGACATCAGAAACCCGGGCGACACAACCGCTTCGGGCGTTATGGCGACGACGACCAGCACCGCAAATGCCCACAGGCGCAGCGAGACGGCACGGCGGTTAAACAAAACGGCGACCAAAACCAGCGTCGTCATCACGAACGCGCGGATGCAGGAAACACTCTGCCCGGAAATAAGAAAATACGCAAACGTAAAGAAAACGGATACGACGGCGGCGGGTTTGCGCAAATCGTACCGCCCTTCGCCCAACGGAAACAGGGTTGCGCGTATCAGGAAAAAGACCAAGAGAGCAATAATGCTCATGTGCATTCCGGAAATAGAAAGGAAATGCGCCAGACCCGAGGTGCGGTAATCGTTATTCAGTTGTTCGGAAATCGTGCTGCGGTCGCCGATGGTCAGCGCTTTGGCGATGGCGCCGGCGTCTTTGGGAGTGTTGGCGTCAATCAACTCCTTGATGTACGTCCGAATACGGGTTATCGTATCCGCTGCCGGGTTTGCCGCCACGGCGGGGCATTCTACCTGAAATACGGGGCCGACAGTATAGCCGACAGCGCTCAAGCCTTTATAGAAGTTAGCGCGGTCAAACTTATAGTTGCTCAGCGGGTTGGGCGTAAATCCCTGCGGCAGTTTGGCGACAAGTTCAACGCAGACGCCGGGTTTCAGCCATGGTTCGGAAAAATTCAGGCTGATGCGGAAATCGCCTTTCAAGTCCCGCTCGAAATTATTGACATCGGACAACAACAGCCGCGGGCGATTGTTGGAATTATAATCCATATCCTTAACCCGGCCGCGCAAATAGCTGATTTCAGGCAAGTCATATTCCAAATTGCGGGCACGGTACATCGCATCGGCCTTGGCCATGCTCAGCCCGAGCAAAAATACCGCGGCATACGTCAGGGGCTTGAACTGCCCGTCCCGGCGGCGCGTCAGCCACAACAACAGCAGCACGGCTTCAAGATAGCCGACAATCACCCAGGCCGACAGTTCCAGCGGCAATGCAAAGTAAAACGCCGCGCCGGATGCAAAAGCTACAGCATACCAGACTATCAGGCTTTCCGCCTCGTTTTGATAATTTTCGGCCGCATACAGCTTCAACCGCAGCCATTGTTTGCGGAGCCACCACCTCACCGGATTATGCCTCCGGTGTCCGAGGTGCCGGGGCGGACAGCCTTTCGGGAGCAACGCGGGCGGCGGGTTCAGGGATTTTATGCGGTGCCGCGGAGGTATCCGAACCGGCGGAAATTGGCGTGGTGGAAGCGTCCGAACCGGCGGAAATTGGCGTGATGGAAGCGTCTAGGGCAGCAGATGAGGCGTTGGCGCCATTTATCTCCCGCAGCACGATTTCCGCAGCACGGCGGCTCGGGTTTATTTTGCCCGCGCCCATCAGGCGGCGCAGCTCTTCCATTTTATTTTGAAATTGGGTACGCGGGGCTGCATTTTCCGTATCCAGAAATTTCGCCACCTCGCCCGCCACGTTTTCAGGCGTGCATGCTTCCTGCAGAAGCTCAGGCACAATACTATCGTTCATCAGGATATTGGGCAGGTTGACGGAACGGATTTTCAGCAGGTGGCGCGCCAGCCACGCCGTCAGCGGTGCAACCTTATAAGCGATGATATGCGGGATTTTCATTATCGCCAGTTCCAGAGACACGGTTCCAGACGCCGCCATTGCCGCTGAGGCGGCTGCCCTCGCCCCGTTGCGTTCCTCTCTGCCAGCGACAATCATCACATCATCGGCGCCGTTTTCCGCCACCATACGGCGCACCTGCTGCTCTACGGTCTTGACTGTGGGCAGGACAAACTGCAAGTCGGCGTATTTTTGCCGCAGCAGCGCGGCGGCTTCCAGGAACACCGGCAACAGGCGGCTGACCTCGTTATGGCGCGAACCGGGCAAAATCAGGACAATCCGCTTATCAGGTGAAATACCCGACTTGCGGCAAAATTCTTCCGCCGCCGTTTCCGGCACCGTATTTTCGATTACCGGATGCCCGACAAAATCCGACGGCAGATGATGGGGGATAAAATATGCCGGTTCGTTCGGAAACAGTGTCAGCAGGCGGTCTACATACTTATACATCGTTTTGGCCCGTCCCTTTTTCCACGCCCAGACCTGTGGCGCGACATAATGCATCTGCGGCACTTTAATCTTTTGGCGGCGCAGGGCTTTATGCACGCGGGAGGAAAAGCTCCAGCTGTCTATGGTAACGACAATGTCCGGCTTTTGGGCGGCGATGTCGGCGACGGTTTCGCGAATGCGGCGCAGGACTTTCGGAATGCTCGGAATAACCTCCGCCAGTCCCATAACCGCAAGGTCGCTGATGTCAAACAGGGATTTAAGCCCCTCCTCTTTCATATTTTCGCCGCCGACGCCGGCAAATTCCGCCTCCGGCGCAAGTTCTTTCAACGCGTGCATTAAACGGGCGCCGAGCATATCTCCCGACGGTTCCCCGGCTATCAGATATATTTTCATGCTTCATACTCCGACGGAATTATGCCTTTGATGAACAGGCCATACTCGTTTGCCAGCCTTATCACTTCCGGCTCATTGACTATCAGGGTGTTTCCGGCGTGGACGGCTATCCCTTTCAGGCCGCTTTTATGCGCGTTTTCCACCGTGCGCGTGCCGATGGTCGGCAGGTCGATGCGCATATCCTGCTGCGGCTTGCGCAGTTTTACAAGTATCGGGGCCTTTCCTTTGCGCACATAATCGGCGCACCTTTTAATCAGCCTGTCGGTTCCCTCTATTCCCTCAGCGCCTAAAACCAGCCCCTGCTGGACAATAACCGACTGGCCGACATCAAGCTTGCCCAAAGCGGAAGCTACTTCTACGCCGCGGCGAATATCTTCTTCATCGGCTTTATCAGGCTTCTTTTTGGTCAGCACGCCTTCGTGCGCCAGCAAATCCGGAACAACTTCCTGAATGCCGACGACTTTCATCCCGTCGGCCTCGATTTCTTTTACCAAGGCACGGAGAATACCGTCATCGCCCAAAGCTTTGGCGCCAAGTTTGGCAAAAAACGCCGCGGTGCGCAAATCCGGCACCAGTTCGGAAAACGTCGGCCGTTTAATGGTGCCTATCAGAACGATTTCCTTAACGCCCTCTTCCTTAAAGCGTTTAAATCCGGTGCCGGCCTGCCCTATCCGTATCCATTCGTGCGCCACGTCTTTAGTAAAAATCTTTTCATCGGCATTGGCATGAATAGCCAGAGCATAATATGGGCGATTGTGCGCACGGCACCAGTCTATCAGCCGCTTGGGCAACTCGCCGCCGCCGGCAACGATGCCCAGTTTGCGGTCGGGATTGCGGGTAATGTCCTTTTCTTCCGCGGATACGGTTTCCTGCATAGTCATTTTCCTTATCAAGGTTTGGCAAATTTATGCTTTCGTTATACCATCGGGCAAAAAA
>OWHX01000458.1_pt1 | contig 22911 bp, 20 predicted proteins | sample 1732801 | NCBI WGS metagenome assembly OWHX01 (sample SAMN05065755, study PRJEB22554) | human gut metagenome | biome: ENVO:2100002; feature: ENVO:00000062; material: ENVO:00002003 | host: Homo sapiens | place: USA
ATAAGGGATGGGGGCTGAATTATTCCTTCATCTATACGGGTGAGCGGTACAGTAATAAGGAAAACACATGGCGGAACTATGTCCTGCCTTGGTATACCAGCGATCTGTCATTGCAGAAAACAATGAATATCAATAAGAAGACATTGAAAGCGACAGCTGAAATCAATAATCTTTTCGGTCAGGATTATGAGGTGGTCCTGAATTATCCTATGCCCAAGACGAATTTCAGGCTGTCAGTCAGCATTGAACTTTAAACAAATATTTTTTTATGAAAAGAATTTTTCAAAATTTCGGCAAGGTAGTGCTTGCCATCGCTTTGGTTGCGGCAGCAGGTTGCCGTAAGGAAGATACATTGAGATTTCTTCCCGGTGAGAATGGTGAACCGTCTGATTATGAGGTCGTTGACGCTGCTGTCGATGCGTCGGCCGAGCCTTCCGGAATCTACCTTGTCAATCAGGGCAACCAGGGCAGCAACAAGGCCAGGCTGGATTTCCTGAATTTCCATAACGGTTTCTATATCAGGGATGTGTTCACGGAGTATAACCCGGAAGTCGTTAAAGGACTGGGCGATACCGGCAATGATGTCCAAGTTTACAAGGGGAAGGTTTTTGTTGTCGTCAATGGCTCGCACAAAGTCGAAATCATGGACGCGTACTCCATGAAGCGTCTGGCTCAGGTGGATGTTCCCAACTGCCGTTTCATCGCATTTGACGGAAACTGTGCTTATGTGACATCATACGTGGCGAAAGATAAGGAAGCCCTCAAAACTCAGAAAGGAGCGCTGTATTGCATTGACCTCGATACTTATAAGGTTACCGGGCAGGTGACCGTGGGCTATCAGCCGGAGCAGCTCGTCATCAGGGACGGTAAGGCTTATGTTGCCAATTCCGGAGGATATGTCGCAGGAAATGACAATACCGTTTCCGTCGTGGACTTGAAATCAATGAAAGTGGAATATAATATTGAAGTTGCTGTAAATCTGGAACTTATGCTTGTGGACGCCGAGGGGACCATCTGGGTTTCATCAAGAGGCAATTACGTCGATGTCAGCAGTACTCTCAACTATCTTGTCAAGAAAGGTGACAAGTATGAGCTTGGAGGCTCTGTGAATGTGCCGGTTTCAAGCATGGCATTGGCCGGAGACAAGATTTATGTAATTGGTTCGACTTATACTCCTCCTGCATGGGCGCTGACTACGACATATAATATTGTCAATGCCAAGACCCGCAAACTGGAATCCGGCAGTTTCATAACCGACGGTACGGAAAGTGACATCACCACAGCTTTTACGGTGACCGTGAATCCGGGAAACGGAGATATCTATGTGACAGATGCCAAAGATTATGTCTCCAGCGGAACCCTCCATTGCTATACCGGTTCAGGCAAGCATAAATGGAGTGTCCGCACTGGAGACATACCGGGTCGCATCGCGTTCCTGTAGGCCCTAGTCGACTTTAGGAAGATGACTGAGACTTTCCCTGATCTGCTCGTCAGTCGGGATGGTGTCAGTCATTTTTCCGTCATTGAACTGCTCATATGCCTTCAGGTCGAAATAACCTGTTCCCGTGAGACCGAAAAGAATTGTCTTTTCCTCTCCCGTTTCCTTGCATTTCAGGGCCTCGTCAATGGCTGCACGTATCGCGTGGCTGCTTTCAGGTGCAGGGAGCGTGCCTTCCGTGCGGGCAAACAATTCCGCTGCCCCGAATACGGAAGTCTGCTCGACGGAACGGGCCTCCATGTAGCCGTCTGCATAGAGCTGTGACAGGATGCTGCTCATTCCGTGGTAGCGGAGACCGCCTGCGTGGTTCGCTGACGGAATGAACTGACTGCCAAGAGTATACATTTTAGAGAGCGGGCAAATCTCACCGGTGTCGCAGAAATCGTAGGCATATTTTCCACGCGTGAAGCTAGGGCAGGATGCAGGCTCTACGGCGATTATGCGGTATTGTTTCTCGCCGCGCAGCATTTCTCCGACAAACGGACTTATCAGACCGCCGAGATTAGAACCGCCTCCGGCACAGCCTATGACAATGTCCGGTGTGATGCCGTATTTGTCGAGCGCCGCTTTTGCTTCAAGACCGATAATTGATTGGTGCAGAAGTACTTGGTTCAGGACGGAGCCGAGAACATATCTGTACCCGTCATGAGTGACAGCAGTTTCCACCGCTTCGGAAATGGCACATCCCAGACTGCCGGTCGTTCCCGGGTGCTCCGCCAGAATCTTGCGGCCGACCTCTGTCTCCATGCTTGGAGACGGCGTGACATGTGCCCCGTAGGTACGCATGACTTCGCGTCTGAACGGCTTCTGCTCGTACGAACATTTTACCATGAATACATGACAATCAAGGCCGAAGTATGCACATGCCATGCTCAATGCCGTGCCCCATTGTCCTGCTCCTGTTTCGGTAGTCACGCCTTTGAGCCCCTGTTTCTTGGCATAATAAGCCTGCGCAATGGCAGAATTGAGCTTATGGCTTCCGGAAGTGTTGTTGCCTTCGAACTTATAGTAGATTTTAGCCGGTGTTCCCAATGCTTTTTCGAGGAAGTATGCCCTGATGAGCGGTGACGGACGGTACATTTTATAGAAGTCCCTGATTTCCTCCGGAATAGGGAAGTATGCAGTGTCATTGTCAAGTTCCTGCTTGCAAAGCTCCTCGCAGAATACGCCCTTCAGGTCGTCGATGTCCATCGGCTGCAATGTCGCAGGGTTGAGCAGCGGAGCCGGCTTGTTCTTCATGTCGGCACGCACGTTATACCATGCTTTAGGGATTTCGTTTTCTTCGAGGTAGATTTTGTAAGGTACTTTCTGTTCCATAATGTTTATAATTTAAGTTGTTTTACTGTCCTATACGAAAAAAGCCCCGTCGCAGTCGCGGCGGGGCTTGAGTTATCTGAATGATTCAGAACAACATACGGCTATAGCCTCCTACGACTGTCAGAGTAGTAAGAGCGCCACCACCAAGAATTGTTGTTCATCATAAACATAGTTCCGTTTCTATTTTTCGGGATGCAAGTTAGAAGATTCGATTTTAATATGCAAATATTTTTTGCGTTTATTTTTCAGCTTCCTGTGTTTCAGCACTGTCGAAAGCCTTGACGATTTTCGTCACAAGCGGGTGTCTTACAATGTCTTCGTTAGTGAAGAAGATTGTTGAGACGCCCTTGATATTTTTCAACATATTTATTCCACGTACAAGTCCGGAATCCTCCTTGTGCGGCAAATCCACCTGGCTGGCATCACCTGTCACGATGAATTTGGCATCCGGTCCCATACGGGTGAGGAACATTTTCAGCTGCCCTAGATTCGTGTTCTGCGCCTCATCCAGAATTACACATGCGCGGTCAAGTGTACGTCCGCGCATATAGGCCAGCGGCGCTATCTGGATGGTGCCTTCCGCGATGAATTCCTGGAGCTTTTTCGTCGGAATCATGTCCCCGAGAGCATCATAAAGCGGCTGCAGGTACGGGTCCAGCTTGTCCTTCAGGTCTCCCGGCAGAAAGCCCAGACGTTCCCCGGCTTCCACGGCCGGTCTGGTAAGGATGATCCTCTTTATTTCCCTGTTCTTCAATGCTCTGACAGCCAATGCGATAGCGATGTATGTCTTACCTGTGCCGGCAGGCCCGACAGCGAAAACCAGATCGCTGCTGAAGTAGGCCTTGACCATTTCCTGCTGCTTCTTGTTTCTCGCCCTTATCGGCTTGCCGTCCGTGCTGTGGACTATGACTGCATCTCCGTTCAATGTGAAACTGTCCGGCGAAGTCTCCCCGTCGAAAATGTCCTCCACATCGAATTTCGTAAGATTCAGTTTGTGACGGCGCCTCTCGATGAGCTCGTCCAATTTTGTGCTGAACTGCTCTATCTGCTCCTCGCTTCCGTCCAGCATAATCAGATTTCCCCTCGCAACTACTTTCAATCCAGGAAAATAGGAGCAGAATTCTGTCAGTATCTTATTTCCGGCCCCATAAATTTCTATGGGGTCCATAGCTTCCAATGTAATGTCTTTTCTCATATCTTTATCCTGCCGTTCACGGGATTTCCCGAGCGGCCAATCCACAAAGTTACATCTATAATCCCGTTCCGCAAAAATATTTACCGGACCCCGGTGACAGCCTTCACGTGGTGATAGGTGGACATCATTTTGTCATAGTCGAAAGGGGCCTGCCAAAGTTCGCGTTTTCCGATGAAATCCTGAACCGGCAATGTGGTGTAATTGTCCATGTATTTGCCTGGACGTGAGCACCATAGGTAAGTGACAGACGGCGGCAGCATTGACATGTCACCTGATGTGGAACGTGCGAACTTCAGTTCCACGGCGAGTTCCAGCTGGGTGTTTGCCGCACTCATGTTCGACACGGCATTGCCCAGGGAATAGAAAACCGGAACGCCGGCAATCATTGACGAATCCTGCACCACATGAGGATGGGTCCCTACGATGGCATTGACCCCCTTGGCTACCAGCCATTTGGCAAGTTTTTCCTGGCGGGCGGAATGGCGCAATTCATATTCCTCTCCCCAATGCGGGAGCGCCACGATGAAATCCGGTTTCCGCTCTTTCGCCCGCGATAGCGCTTCTGCGATGTCGGTCGTGTCGGAGAGATTTACCTTCGGCCATTTTCCCCGTTTCACGGGATTGTTGGTCCCGTATGTGAAATTCAGGAGGGCGATCCGGACACCTCGCACATTGACAATCAGCGGATAACGCCCCGCATTGTCCAGAGAATCAGCGCTTATGCCCGCATATCTGATGGCGCCTGCGGCCTCCAGGCTGTCGTAGACATGAATTGTCCTTTCAATTCCCGTGTAACCTTTGTCGAGAATGTGGTTGTTCGCTGCCAGGAAGACATTGGCTCCGCAACTGTTTATGTAGCAGGCATATTCATCGGGCGCGGAAAATGCCGGATAGCCGGAATACGGCTTGCCGCCGAGTGGGAATTCCATGTTCGCGACAGTGATGTCCGCAGCTTTCATCCGGCCGCTGATATGCTCAAGGAAAGGCCCGTAGCTATAGGACATCTGCCGTTCATGAAGCATCACATCGCCGATGACGAACATTGAAACGGTATCCGCAGGACCGAACAGCGGACGCGCAGGCACCAGCCTTTCTTCGGAACAATGCCGGAAATCCGGGGCGCGCAGAGGAAATGCCGCAGAGCCTCCGAGGACTCCGGCGAGAACTATTTTCAATGCACTCCGGACCAATGTCATTGCATGCAATGCTTACTTGCTGATTACTACGGCAGTAGAATCGCCGAGCCTGATTTTCAGCCAGCTTTCCAGCTTCCGGATGTCGTCGGCAGGCAGCGGTTTGGCGGATTCCGTCATGAGTACCAGACCTTTGGTGGAAGCCAGACTGTCGCATCTCACCTCTGCACCACGTGCGATGAACATTTTTCCGATTTGCGGATATTGGCTGTGGATTTCCTTGGCTATCTGCTCGAAAGGAATTTCTCCAAGTTTGTAATTCTCAAGTGCTTTTTCCAGTTCCTTGATCTTGGCTTCACGCTTTGCAATCTCGGAATCGGTACGCTCGTAGATGCCCTTCATTATCTTTTCAGAAGCCTTGTCGGACTCGTACATTGCCCTTTCAGAGAACTTCAGCTGATTCTCATTGATCCTATGTCTTGCCGCGGACTCGATGAGTCTGGACTTTTCGCTGGCGGTGAGAGGCTCTCCCGCAATGAACAATTCTACGCTGCAGCCTTTACGGTAGCTGATTTTGTGGTCGTAAATATATCCGGTTTCGAGATTCTTGTTCTCTGCCACGAAATTTTCGACATTGATGTTGAACTTGTTCTCGCGGATCATCGTAAATGCTGACCAGATGCTCGGCGCGATCACCAGAATTACCACGACAGTTATCCATGTTTTCGTCCTCTTTGCCTTCACCTTGTCCGGAATCTCGATTTCATGGAAGTGCAGGTACTTGACCATCAAATATGTAGCCAGGATGATGAAGATGCAGTTTATGAAGAACAGATACAATGCACCGAGGAATATGAACAGGCTTCCTGATGCCACGCCGTAGCCTGCAGTACAGAGAGGAGGCATCAATGCGGTAGCGATCGCGACGCCGGAAATGACCGTTCCCTTTTCCTTGCGGCTCATCTCGAAAATACCAGCCAGACCGCCGAACAATGCTATCATCACATCGTAGATTGTCGGGTTGGTCCTGGACATCAGCTCAGTCGGATTGGCAAGTTTCAATGGGGTGAGCAGGAAATACAATGATGCGGCCAAAAGGCTTATAATCACCATGGTAGCCAAGTTCTTGAGCGCGGACTTTATGAGGTCGGCATCATCAATTCCGAGTCCGAGACCGATTCCGAAGATAGGTCCCATGAGAGGGGACACCAGCATTGCACCGATGATGACGGCGGTGGAATTCACATTGAGTCCGACGGAAGCGAGGACGATGGCGCAAACCAGAATCCATACGTTAGGGCCTTTGAAATAAATGTTCCCTCTGATGGATTCGTCGGCTTTCTGTGTGTCGATAGTGGCTCTGATGTCAATCACTTCCTCCAGAAAAGTCTTGATGTTTTGTATTAACTGCATGGCGTATTTTTTATGTTCTCGCTACAAAAATAATTATATTTATTAAATTTGTAGGAATTTATGAACTATGAGACGTCTTTTCATCATATTGCTTTGCGCGGCGACGGTTCTGTTTACGGGGTGCGATGCGTTCCGGAAACTTGCCGGACGTCCGACTTCCGCTGACATTGAAGCACGCAGGGCTGCCATTGAAGCTGTTCAAGAGGCTGAACATCAGGCGCGTATGGATTCATTGGCGAAGGTGGAGAAGCAGCTTGCCGATTCGCTTGCCGTGCTGGATTCCCTCAAAAACATGAATGAGACAATGCTGGAACCCAAGTCGATGGGAGGTCTGGAATCAGGGGCGCTGACACATCGTTACTACCTGATACTCGGCTGTTTCATGGACACGGGCAATGCCCAATATCTGAAAGGAAAAGTGGAAAAGGCCGGCTATCCGGTGACATTGATAAATTTCAGAAACGGCTTTACCGCCGTGGGCGTCTGTCCTGCGGACAGTATTGTCAATGCTTATGACAACCTGAAAAAAATCAAGGCGGAATCATTTTGCCCGGATGGCGTTTGGATGCTAGTCAATTAATTGATTATGAGAAGTTTAATAAGTAGAGCCCTGCTCTCGGCATTGGCCTTCGGCTTGCTTTCTATGCCATGTGGGGCCCAGTACGTTTCAGGATATTCGGAACTCAGCGACAGTGATGTCATGAAGACATTGAAATCACATGTCTCGTATCTCGCGTCTGATGAACTTGGCGGCCGTAAGGCTGGTTCGGAAGGCGAAAAAGCTGCTGCTGATTATGTCAGGGACATGTTCCGTGAATATGGCGTGGATTTGTTGAGCGGAGACAACGGGGACGTGTTCGGTGTCGCTCAGGAAAACGGCGATACGCTGACTTCCAGGAACGTGGTAGGTTTCGTGCAAGGTTATGACAGGGCGATGTATGACAAATACATTGTCATCGGAGCCCGTCTCGACAACATTGGAACGAACATATTGACTGTGGACGGGGAACCGCAGACGCAGATTTTCAACGGCGCGAACGGGAATGCTTCCGGGCTTGCCGTCATGTTGGAACTGGCCAGGATGATCAGTTCGAACGCCATAATGTTCAGACGTTCAGTGCTTTTCATTGCTTTCGGCGCATCGGAACAGACATTCGCGGGGGCGTGGTATTTCCTGAACCGTTCATTCGGAGATGCCGGGAAAATCGATGCGATGATCGACCTTGATATGCTGGGAACCGGAAGCAAAGGCTTTTACGCGTATACATCTTCGAATGCCGACATGAACATGATTCTGTCCAATGTTTCCAATGAACTTCAGCCCGTCCTGCCGAAAGTTACGGCGGAAGAGCCGTATCCGTCTGACAACAGGGCGTTCTATTCCAAGGAGATACCGTCCGTGATGTTCACGACCGGAAAATTTCCGGAGCATGGTACCGTGAAGGACGTGGAGAGCATCATCGAATATGAGCCGATGGAGCGTGAACTGGAATACATCTACAATTTCACCAGATATATTTCCAATGTGGAGAATCCGCCGTTGTTCCGTCAGGACAAGGTTCTGCCTAAGTCTACGGACAAACTTTATGATTATGCGGATTGTGACAAGCGTCCTTCGTTCATGGGAAGTACAGACCCTAAGGCATTCCTGCTGAAATGGGTATACCAATATCTCAAATATCCCAAGGCTGCGGTCTCCAACGGTATACAGGGGCGCGTGATTGTCGAGTTCGTCGTTTCCAAGGACGGCAATGTCACGGATGTGCGTGTGGCAAGAAGCGCGGACCAGCTCCTCGATGATGAGGCTGTGAGAGTCGTCAAGGCATCTCCAAAATGGAAGCCGGGACAGGTCAAGGGTATGAAAGTCAATACGATAATGTCAGTGGCGGTAGATTTCCGCCTCTCTAAAAAAGGTAAATTCGGAATTAAAAAATAGCTATGGATTACGATTTCAGAAGAATTGAGCAGAAATGGCAGGCCAGATGGGCGGCCGAGAAAACTTTTCGTGCGGTAGAGGATCCGTCGAAGCCTAAATACTACGTGCTGGACATGTTCCCGTACCCGTCAGGTGCAGGACTTCATGTGGGACATCCTCTCGGTTACATTGCAAGTGACATTTACGCAAGATATAAGAGATTGAAGGGATTCAATGTCCTTCATCCTATGGGTTATGACGCATTCGGTCTGCCGGCTGAGCAGTATGCCATCCAGACGGGACAGCATCCTGAGGTGACTACCGTGAAGAACATTGCCCGTTATCGCGAGCAGCTTGACAGAATCGGGTTTTCCTATGATTGGGACAGGGAAGTCCGCACCTGCGATCCTGCATTCTACAAATGGACACAGTGGGCGTTCATCAAGATGTTCAAGAGCTATTACAATACGGAATTGGACAAGGCTCGTCCTATTACAGAATTGGAAGATGCGTTCGGGCAGTCCGGTACCAGGGATATTCACGCGGCCTGCACAGAGGAATTGACCTTTACCGCGGGCGAATGGAAGTCTTGGAACGAGAAGAAGAAAGCAGAGGTTCTGATGAACTATCGTATTGCATATCAGGGCGAAACATCAGTCAACTGGTGCCCTGGACTCGGTACGGTGCTTGCCAATGATGAGGTGAAGGAAGGTCTTTCCGTACGTGGAGGATTCCCTGTGGAGCAGAAGAAGATGATGCAGTGGCAGCTCAGGGTGTCAGCATACGCCGGACGACTCCTGGACGGTCTGGACAAATTGGACTGGACGGATTCATTGAAAGAAATGCAGAGGAACTGGATCGGCCGTTCTTATGGTACCGAGGTGGTTTTCAAGACTTTCAATGGCGACAAGAGGAAAGATGTCACCATCTTCACCACTCGCGTGGACACGATTTTCGGTGTGACTTTCATGGTGTTGGCTCCTGAAAGCGAGCTTGTCCCTGAACTTGTCACAGAGGAGCAGAAGGCTGCCGTCGAGGAGTATCTTGCTTATGTGAAGAAGAAGACGGAGCGCGAGAGAATTTCCGAGACCAAGACTGTAACCGGCGTATTCTCAGGTTCTTATGCAGAGAATCCGCTGACGGGAAAACGTGTCCCGGTGTGGATTTCAGAGTATGTGCTTGCGGGTTACGGTACAGGTGCCATCATGGCGGTGCCTGCTCATGACAGCAGGGATTATGCATTCGCCAAGAAATTCGACCTGCCTATCGTTCCTATCATCGAGGGATGCGATGTGAGCGAGTCCAGCTTCGATGCGAAGGAAGGCAAGATGTGCAATTCCGGATTCCTGGACGGCATGGATGTGAAGGAAGCAATTCCTGCAGCCATGGATTATGTTGAGAAACAGGGCATTGGCCACAGAAAAGTCAATTACAGACTTCGTGATGCGATTTTCTCACGTCAGAGATATTGGGGCGAGCCGTTCCCTATATATTATAAGGATGGCATTGCGACACCGCTTCCTTATGAGAAGCTTCCGCTCACCCTTCCGGAAATCGACCAGTTCAAGCCTACCGAGAGCGGAGAACCGCCTCTTGCACGTGCGAAGAACTGGACATATAACGGTTATCCTCTGGAAACCAGCACAATGCCGGGCTTTGCAGGCTCCAGCGCATATTATCTCAGATACATGGACCCTCATGACAATGAGGAGCTCGTGAGCTGCGAGGCAGACAAATACTGGAGGGATGTCGATCTCTATATCGGTGGTACAGAGCATGCTACAGGCCATTTGATTTACTCCCGTTTCTGGGACAAGTTCCTCTATGACTTGGGCTATGTATGTGAGGACGAGCCGTTCAAGAAGCTTGTCAACCAGGGTATGATCCAGGGCCGTTCGAACTTCGTATACCGTATCGTCGGTACTAACAAGTTCGTTTCCGTCGGACTGAAAGACCAGTATGAGACTACGGAAATCCATGTGGACATCAACATTGTCCGTAACGACAGGCTTGATGTCGAGGCATTCAAGAAGTGGAGACCTGAGTTCGCGGATGCCGAGTTCGTTCTGGAGAACGGCGAATATATCTGCGGCTGGGCTGTGGAGAAGATGAGCAAGTCCATGTACAATGTCGTGAATCCGGATGATATCTGCAACTCCTATGGCGCTGATACATTGAGACTTTATGAGATGTTCCTGGGCCCTATCGAGCAGTCGAAGCCATGGGATACCAAGGGAATCGACGGCGTGAACCGTTTCCTCAGGAAGTTCTGGAAATTGTATTACGAAGGCGAAAAATTCATTGTCACTGACGAGAAAGCGACTCCGGAGGAGCTCAAGACATTGCACAAGCTGATAGGCAAGCTGCAGGCCGACATTGAGACATTCTCATACAATACCTGCATCAGCGCGTTCATGATTGCCGTCAATGACCTTGCAGACCGCGAATGCGCAAAACGTGAAATCCTTGAGCCTCTGGCTGTGCTTCTTTCTCCGTTCGCACCGCATATCTGCGAGGAATTGTGGGAGGCACTCGGACATGAGGAAAGCATTTCCAAGGCTTCTTTCCCTGAATATGTCGAGGCTTATACTGTCGAGAACAGCTGCACCTACGCGGTTTCATTCAACGGCAAGACCAGATTTACGGTGGAACTTCCTAAGGCAATGGGCAAGGACGAGGTGGAAAGCAATGTAAGGAACAATCCTTCGACGGAAAAGTATCTTGCCGGAAAGAGCATTGTGAAAGTGATTGTCGTTCCTGGAAAAATTGTGAATATCGTAGTTAAATAGCAATATGATCTCCGCTAAAAAAATCTTTTCAGTCCTCTTGGACTATGTTATCGTGTCACTCGGAGCGTTGATGTTCTGTCTGGCATGGGATGCTTTCCTGATTCCTAACGGAATCGCTGCCGGTGGCTTGACGGGAGCATGTACCGTCCTGCAATTCGCGACCAATGGACTTATTCCTGTGGCTTATTCCACCTTCATTGCCAATGCCGCTCTGCTTGTCATGGGCGTCATCGTGTTGGGCCATGCTTTCGGCATCAAGACAGTGTATGTCGTGGTCTTGTCATCTGTCTTGTTCAAGATTTTGCCTGAATTTGACTGGGTTGCGGCGATACCGGGGAATTTCTTGTATATTGACAACAGGGCATTGATACCGATTGTCGGAGGTCTGTTGGAGGCTGTCGGCGTAGGATTGATTTTCCAGCGTGGCGGCAGTACCGGAGGTACGGACATCGCGGCATTGGTGTTGAACAAGTTCTGGCCTATCTCGCCTGGAAAGGTGTATCTTTATTCGGATATATTCATCATCGCTTCTGTATTGCTGATTCCTGGAAAGACTTTCGAGGACATGATTTATGGTTATCTTGCCATGATTACATTCTCGTTCATGCTTGATTTCGTATTGCTCGGAAGCAAGTCTACCGTACAGGTGCTCGTGTTTACTCAGAAGTACGAAGAGATGGCGGACTATATGATGGCGAAACTGCATAGGGGAGTGACTGCGCTCAAAGCGGTCGGCTGGTACACGAAGCAGGACAAGAACGTGCTTCTTATCGTTGCCAGAAAATCCCAGATGCCGGAGTTGTCCAAGGCCATCAAGCATATCGACGCCAAGGCTTTCGTGAGTGTTTCTCCTGCAAGCAGCGTTTACGGCGAGGGTTTCGACCAGTTGAAGACGGGTATTGAGAAAAAGAAGAAGGCAGAACAGAACTGATTCTTGTCAATGGCCTATGTCACAGATGTTTACGGCTATGGTTCCAATGTTGTAAATATGGGGTTCTATGGGATGAAAGGTGACTGAAGTGCGCATTAAATGGAAGATTTTTAAATTTAAAAAACATATATTAATTTACCCGGCTGCTTTCGGACTCTTCCGAAAGCAGTTCTTTTTGTCTAATTTTGTGCTGCATAAAAACTGAACACCAAGTGTGTTTTATAAAACTAAAAGACCAGAATTGTTATGTTGTTTTTAGAAAAACTATTCGTCTCTCCGAGGGCTACGGTGCGTGTGATTTCATTGATAAATCTTATTCTTTCCGTTCTTGCCGGGGCGTTGTCGGGATTTGGCTCAGCCTTGTTCACGACCTTGTTCGGACTCAATGTTTCGGCTTCCATATTGTTCATGGTGCCTGACGAGTATAATGACTACAGGTCATCCGTGTTGAATTCAGCGCTTACGATGTCGCTGTCCGTATTCGTGTCATTGCTGCTGGGAATGGATCTGATCGGAGAAAAACTGTGCATCATACTATATGTCCTGTGCTCGATGATTCCGCTATGCACATGTCTGATTTCCAGAACTTTCAAGGCAATGCGTGATGAGAACTATCTGGTGACCAAGGTTTCAGGCTGGGAGATAATGTTATGTCTCATCAAGATGTGTTTTCTGGTGGCTTTCATGTCCGTGGGGCTGCTGACATCCGTGTGCGCCATGCTCTTCACCAGATGGTGGGTGCGGATTTTGGCTATACTTTTCGCCGGTTTTTTCTATGCGTTGATTTATCTCAGGAATATAACATCTTCTCCTATACTTCATTATACGGATACGGGCATTCCTCTCGGTGAACGTGACGTTTATTCTTGCGTCTTGCATCCGTCCAAGTTCAAGGAAGATTTCAGTTATATGTATGACAAGATGCTGGCACTTCTGGAGAAGGAACAGCCGTATCTGGACCCGGAATATTCTTTGGATGACATGACTAGGGCGCTGTTCTCCAACAAATCTTATATGTCGAAGCTGATCAATATCTGCACGGGGCTGAATTTCAGCCAACTGATCAACAAGTACCGGGTGAACCATGCGCGGGAACTCTTTTTGGCGGACAATGACTTGTAAGTGTGCGAATTGGCAGATTTGTCAGGATTCCATTCCTCGGTGTCGTTCAATATGGCGTTCAAGCTGTTCTATAAAGTGACGCCAGGAGTCTGGTGCAAGGAAATCAGGGACAAGGCGGCTATTGAAGGGAAAGACCTTTCCAATCTTCAGGAACTGGCGCTGTGATTTCTATCGGCAGCTTGCTTACCGGGTGAATGAAACTGATATGTCTGGCCATGAGGGAAATGCCTCCGTCGCGGTTGGACCTGGGAGCGCCGTATTTGAGGTCGCCTTTTATGCAGCAGCCTATTCCTGCCAGCTGACAGCGGATCTGATGGTGGCGGCCTGTGTACAGGAGAACCTCCAGAAGATAGTATCTTTCAGTCCTGTCAATGAGCTTGTAGTGGAGTCTTGCAAGTTTGGCCTCTTTCTCCTTGCCTGTGCGGCTGATGAATGACTTGTTCATCTTCTCGTTGCGTGTCAGCCAGTTCTCCAGGTCTGCCTCTTCCGGCTCCGGCTTGTTGCATACCAGTGCCCAGTAGGTCTTGTGGACATTGCCTTCTCTGAACATGGCATTCAGGCGCTCCAATGCTTTGGATGTCTTGGCAAGGATTGTTATGCCGCTGACAGGGCGGTCCAGTCTGTGCGGTACGCCCATGAAAACCTGACCCGGTTTCGAATCACGCATTGCTATGAATGCCTTGTATTTTTCACCGAGCGGCTCGTCTCCTGTCTTGTCACCCTGGACGATTTCGCCGACCTTCTTGTTGACGGCGAGAATGTGGTTGTCTTCGTATAATATTCTGGATTCCAGGTCTTTATATTCGTATTCCGGTAATGTTCTGTAAACCATGTCAGAAATATGTGTAATGTCAAATTGTTTGTTTGCGGGGCTAAAGTTAGATAAAATATGACAAATTGTCATAAAATAATTGCGCTATGGGCATTGGCACGGCATTGGATAAATGTCAAGGCGTTGTCGGCCGGATGGCAGGCAGCGGTCCGGACAAACGGTCCGGATGTTACAAACGATAATAAAAAATAGGAGATAAATATTATGGGAAAAATCATTGGAATCGACTTGGGTACGACCAACTCCTGCGTAGCAGTGATGGAAGGTAACCAGCCTACAGTCATAATTAACAACGAAGGTCAGAGAACTACTCCTTCAGTAGTCGCATTCACCGAAGGTGGTGAGAGAAAAGTAGGTAGCCCTGCAAAACGTCAGGCTATCACCAATCCTAAGAACACCGTGTTCTCCATCAAGAGATTCATGGGTGAGACTTATGATCAGGTAAACAAAGAAATTGAGAGGGTTCCTTACAATGTCGTAAGAGGCGAGAACAATACTCCTCGTGTAGAAATCGAGGGACGTCAGTATTCACCGCAGGAAATTTCAGCCATGATTCTTCAGAAGATGAAGAAGACAGCTGAGGATTACTTGAGGCAGCCTGTAACAGAGGCAGTCATCACAGTTCCTGCATACTTCTCAGATTCACAGCGTCAGGCTACCAAGGAAGCCGGCAAGATCGCGGGTCTCGATGTAAAGCGTATCATCAACGAGCCTACTGCAGCTGCGCTTGCTTATGGTCTTGACAAGAAAAATAAGAATATGAAAGTCGCTGTGTTCGACCTCGGTGGCGGTACATTCGATATTTCCATCATGGAACTCGGTGACGGTGTGTTCGAAGTGAAATCCACGAATGGTGATACTCACCTCGGCGGTGATGACTTCGACCAGAAGGTTATCGACTGGCTTGCACAGGAATTCGCAGCTGAGAACGGCGGCGCTGATTTGAAGAAAGATCCTATGGCTCTTCAGAGACTTAAGGATGCAGCAGAGAAAGCGAAGATCGAGCTTTCCAACCAGACTTCTACGGAAATCAACCTTCCTTACATCATGCCTGTAGACGGTGTTCCTAAACACCTCGTAAAGACATTGACAAGAGCTAAATTCGAACAGCTTTGCGATGACTTGTTCCAGAGAACCATCATCCCTTGCCGCAAGGCACTTGAGGATGCACGTCTGAGCGCGTCACAGATTGACGAAGTCCTGCTCGTAGGTGGTTCAAGCCGTATTCCTAAAGTTCAGGAAATCGTGAAGGAATTCTTCGGAAAAGAGCCTAACAGAAGCGTTAACCCGGATGAGGTCGTAGCTATCGGTGCAGCTATCCAGGGCGGTGTGCTTGCCGGTGATGTAAAGGATGTCCTTCTTTTGGATGTAACTCCGCTTTCACTTGGTATTGAGACACTTGGCGGTGTGATGACCAAGCTTATCGCTTCCAACACCACCATCCCTACACGTAAATCAGAGGTGTTCTCTACCGCTGTGGACAATCAGCCTTCAGTAGAAATCAAGGTGCTCCAGGGTGAGCGTCCGATGGCCAAGGACAACAAGCAGATCGGCGTATTCCATCTTGACGGAATCGCTCCGGCTCCGAGAGGAATCCCTCAGATCGAGGTTACTTTCGATATCGATGCCAATGGTATCCTCAATGTTTCCGCAAAGGACAAGGCTACCGGCAAGGAGCAGAACATCAGAATCGAGGCTTCTTCAGGATTGAGTGAGGATGAGATTCAGAGGATGCGTGACGAGGCCAAGGCCAATGAGGCTGCCGACAAGGCTGAGAAGGAAAGAGTCGACAAGATCAACAATGCCGATGCTCTCTGCTTCCAGTCCGAGAAGAACCTCAAGGACTACGGCGACAAGATTCCTGCAGAGAAGAGGGATGCTATCAATGCTGCTCTCACAAGCTTGAAAGAGGCTATCAAGAATCAGAATCTCGCTGATATCGAGACATATACCAAGACTCTCGAAGAAGCATGGCAGGCTGCCATGGCCGAGATGGGTGGCGCACAGGGTGGCCCTCAGGGTCCTCAGGGCGGTAACTACGGCCCGCAGAACGGCCCACAGAATGGTCCTGACAACCAAGGCCCGGACGAGCAGTAACGGCTACCAACTCAAGTTTCGCAAGTTATCAAACTTGCTGAACGTTTGTGCGAATTTGAGGGTTGTCACTCGTTCGAAGGTTGTAAACCCAACGCACGTTTATTACGTTACCCTCACCCTAAATCCCTCCCCTCGGGGAAGGGACTTACCCTCGCCCTCGCGGGCTCTATAAGCGGTGAAATATTCCGGACAATGATGTTTAAAGTCATTGTCCGGAATTTTTTTTTGTTTGTACGCAGATCTTGCTATAAATTATAATATCGTTGCACCGTTTTATGCCAGGGAATTATTAACTTTATCGAATTGTTGAAAAAAGCTATCATAATGAAGAAAATACTTTTATTTGTGTCCATGGCCGCAGTTCTTGCAGCCGGTTGTAAGGAAAACAAGGATGCGGATGTGGTGAGGGCTGAGAAACTGATGTCGAAGATGACGCTTGCCGAGAAAATCGGCCAGTTGAACCAGTTTGTTCCCAAAAATTCAGTTGTCACAGGCCCGGACGGTAGTCCTGTTGAAGTGAGAGATGTGATAAAAGACGGAAGGTGCGGATCCATGCTCAATGTATGGTCGCCGAAAGAATTGATTGAATACCAAAGACTTGCCGTTGATAGTTCCCGTCTTGGAATTCCTATTCTCTTCGGACACGACATCATACACGGCTGTCGCACGACCTTTCCGGAGAACTTAGGAATCTCATGTTCTTGGGACAGGGAAATGACAGAGGAAGTCGCACGGATTTCCGCGGCAGAGGCTACGGCATTCGGACTTGCCTGGACATTTTCTCCTATGTGCGACATCGCAATCGACCCCCGTTGGGGACGTGTTTCGGAAGGTTCGGGAGAGGATCCGTATCTCTCGGGACAACTTTCTGCAGCGATGGTGCGAGGCTATCAGGGAGACGACCTTTCTGCCGGCAACACTATTCTGTCCTGCGTGAAACATTTTGCGGCATACAGCGGCGCTGAGGCGGGAAGGGACTACAACACCGTGGATATGTCTGAAATGATGTTCAGGGAACGTCATCTGCCTTCTTATAAGGCTGCAATCGAGGCTGGGGCACTCAGCGTGATGTCTTCGTTCAATGATTTTGACGGCATTCCGGCAAGCGGCAACAAATGGCTGCTCACCGACCTGCTCCGAGATGAACTCGGATTCAAGGGATTTGTCGTTTCCGACTATAACTCAATCAGCGAAATGACAAGACACCGTGTCGTTGCGGACAAGAAAGATGCTGCCTGTCTTGCTCTCAACGCAGGTCTCAATATGGATATGGTGGATGGAAGCTATTACCAATTTGCCGAAGAACTTGTAAAGGAAGGTCGTGTAAGCGAGGCGCAGATAGACAAGCTTTGCAAGGATATCCTGACCGTGAAGTTCAAACTTGGGCTTTTCGACGACCCGTTCCGCTATGGCGGGGAAGGACGCTGGGAAAAGGAAACATGGCTTCCGGAATATCTTGAGACGGCACGCAAGGTCGCCCGCAGTTCAATGGTCCTTCTTAAAAACGATGGTGCAGTCCTGCCTCTCAAAGGTGGGGAGAAAATCGCGATTGTCGGCCCGGCTGCTGATTCCAGATCCGAAATGGTCGGTACATGGGCGGGATTTGCCGATTATTCCAAACCGGTGAGCTTCTATGAGGGTTTGAAGGCCAGATTTCCTCACAATGCCATATCTGTCGAAAAAGGCTGCGATTTCTTCGACCCGATTGACGGTGGCATTGCAAAGGCTGTCGCTGCCGCGCGCGGAGCGGATGTCGTTTTCATGACTCTAGGACTTCCGAACTCATACAGCGGAGAAGCTGCATCAATGACAAATATTGACATTCCTGCTGCACAGAAGGCCCTTTTCAAGGCAGTGAAAGCCACAGGCAAACCGGTGGTCATCCTGCTTGTGACTGGTCGTCCGATGACTATCGCCGAGGAATGCGAAGATGCTGACGGACTGCTTGTTACCTGGCATCCCGGGATAATGGCGGGAACGGCTCTCGCGGACATCGTTTCCGGAGATTTCAATCCGTCCGGTCGTTTGACAATGACCTTCCCTCTCTGTCTCGGACAAGTTCCGATCCACTACAATGCCAAGAGCACCGGACGCCCTCGCAGAGGCCCGGAAGACAATGCCAAGTTTGTATCTCGCTATATGCGCACTCCGAACGAGCCTCTCTTTGCATTCGGTGAGGGCCTCAGCTACACAGAGTTCTCGTATTCCGATCTGGAGGTCCTCAATCCGGAAGTCCGGCTTGGAGAGACTGTGAAGGTCCGCGTAAAAGTGAGCAATGTCGGAAAATGTGACGGCGAAGAGGTGGTACAGCTCTACCTCAAAGATGTAATCGGCAGCCGTACACGCCCGGAGCGTGAACTCAAGGGCTTCGAGAAAATCGCCCTCAAGGCGGGAGAATCGAAGACAGTCGAGTTCGAGATTCCGGCGGAAGCCCGTTCATTCTTCCGTTCTGATGACAAATGGGGCGAGGAAGCGGGTGAGTACGAAGTCTTCATCGGTCATGACTCCAAAGCTCAGCTCAAGGGCGGCTTCACTGTCATTTGATTCGTCTGCAGATTCCTACATCATGAACCGCGACATGTCTTCGCCACGTGCAAGACCGTCGCGGATTTCTGTTGAGGAAATGTCTACGGTAGGGGCGTCCAGAATCTGGATGTGGTATAGATGCCGTTCCGCATCTTCAAGTGTCAATTTGTCAGGGTCGGAATATGACCCGTCCAGGACGTAGAGCGCCGGATTCAGGAAGCACTCATCCATTAGATCTTGCCTGATTTTCGACAAATCATATCCGGTGCGCGGATAGACAGCCACGCCATATTCTGCAAGCAGGCGCGGGAAATCCCGCCATTTGTGGATTGACGAGAGATTGTCGGCCCCGATTATCAGCGTGAAGTCGTTTTCCGGCTCGCGTCTCTTGAGTTCGTCCAGCGTCCTTATCGTATAATGCGGGGGATTCATGTTCAGTTCAATGTCGTCCACCCATACGTGCAGGTCAGGATGCCGTTTGACCGCTTCTACTGCAGCATTGTACCTGTCTCGGCCGGAATCTGCGCTGATGCTGTCCTTGAGCGGGTTCTTGGGCGAGACGACGAGGTATACCCAGTCGAATTTCTTTTCCCTGGTCAGGTATTCCATGATGGCCTGATGGCCGATGTGCAGAGGGTTGAAAGACCCTGAGTATACGGCGATTCGCATGTCTTGCTCAAGTTTCGCTTTTGGGGATTATCAGTTATTCGGACAAAAATCTGTCTACGATGACTTCGGCCTCAGAGTAGGCCTTCTGCAGGTCATCATTGACAAGAATATAATCGAATTTGTCGGCGTAAGTCATTTCTTCGGCAGCCTTTGCGACTCTCTTTTCGATGGCCTCGGCGCTGTCGGTGCCTCTGGCAATCAGCCTTTTGCGCAATTCCTCCACTGACGGAGCCTGTATGAATACTGACAATGCCTTGTCTCCGAAGTATTTTTTCAGGTTGACGCCGCCTTTCACGTCCACGTCGAAGATGATGACATGGTTCTTGTCCCATATTCTCTGCACTTCTGACTTGAGGGTGCCATAGAATGAACCGGCGTAAACTTCCTCGTATTCCACGAATTTGTCTTCTGAAATCATCTTCCTGAATTCATCGGCCGTGAAGAAATGGTATTCGATTCCGTTTTTCTCCTGACCTCGCGGTGAGCGTGATGTGGCAGACACGGAAAACTCCATTTCAGGGTGCAGTTTAAGGATATGATTCACTATCGTGCTCTTCCCGGAACCGGATGGTGCGGAAAAAATGACTACTTTATTGCTCATCTCTTTTCATTATTTTCACAAAAATAGTTAATTTTGCGCGGCTTTTAGGAAAAAACATGTCAATTTGACGGAACTTTGACGATTGGCAGAATTATTGTATGGAAAAAGGTGTTCCGCAGGTGTGTGGATGCAGGGTACTTGGCCTGGGCGGCAAGGGACCCGAAGACATTGAAAATAATTACTAATTTTATAGAAAATGGTTTCTTATAAAGAATTGGGCCTTGTAAACACCAGAGAAATGTTTGCAAAGGCTGTTAAAGGCGGATACGCTATTCCGGCTTTCAACTTCAACAACATGGAGCAGCTCCAGGCTATCATCCAGGCTGCCGCAGAATTGAAATCTCCAGTTATCCTTCAGGTTTCCAAGGGCGCACGTAACTATGCGAACCAGACACTTCTCCGTTATATGGCAGAGGGTGCAGTAGAGTATGCAAAGGAACTCGGCTGGGAGCATCCGCAGATTGTTCTCCATCTTGATCACGGTGATTCTTTCGAGCTCTGCAAGAGCTGCGTAGATATGGGCTTCTCTTCAGTGATGATCGATGGTTCTGCTCTTCCATACGAGGACAACATCGCTCTTACAAAGAAGGTTGTAGAGTACGCTCACAAATATGATGTTACTGTAGAGGCTGAGCTCGGCGTTCTCGCAGGTGTTGAGGATGAGGTTGCTGCAGAGGAGTCTCATTACACCAAGCCTGAGGAGGTTATCGACTTCGCTACCCGTACAGGCTGCGATTCACTCGCTATCTCTATCGGAACTTCACATGGTGCATACAAGTTCAAACCTGAGCAGTGCACACGTGACCCTAAGACAGGCCGTCTCGTTCCACCACCGCTCGCATTCGACGTTCTCCACGAGATCGAGAAGAAACTTCTTGGATTCCCTATCGTTCTCCACGGATCATCTTCAGTACCACAGGAGTATGTAGATATCATCAATACTCATGGCGGAAAACTTCCAGATGCAGTAGGTATTCCTGAGGAGCAGCTCCGCGAGGCTGCCAAGTCAGCTGTCTGCAAGATCAACATCGACTCTGACTCACGTCTTGCAATGACCGCTGCCATCCGCAAGGTATTCGTTGAGAAACCGGGCGAGTTCGATCCACGTAAGTACCTCGGACCTGCACGTGACGAGATGAAGAAGCTCTACGAGCACAAGATCAAAGATGTTCTCGGTTCAGACGGCAAAGCTGAATAATCGACGGAACATATAAATAAAAAAGTCCAGATATCTGTAACGGATGTCTGGATTTTTTTTGTTGGTGTCAGATGGATAATTATGCGTTTTTTCGTTTTTCTGATACTATTCTTGAATCTTTTATGGAGATTGCTTAAATTCGCACTGAATTAGCCAATTATAATATTTATCATACTTTAAACATCTAATCATTATGGAACAAACCTTACCCTTGTCGGAATCGTCCACCATGCCGACCAGGAAGCTGAGTGTTATGCGGTGGGTGGCATTTGTCTTGGCTCTAATTAAAGTGTTAGGAGTAGCCTCCTTCTTTGTTACATTTATCATGTATTCCATTGAATCTGATGACCTTCGATTCTTTTCAATGATTGCGAAAGGTGCGGATCAATTGATTGAGATAGTGTTTTGGGTATTTCTTATATATCTTTCATCTAACCGGGCCGTCAGGAATGCGATGGCAGTTGTGTTTGCGACAGCTTGTTTAGTACTTATCACAAATCTTTGTGTGGATTGTCATGTTAAGTGGATGATAGATTTTCTTCCTGTAAGTAATGTAATTATTGCTCTACTGACCGTCTATGCCTACTCGATAGTGATAATGAATACGAACCTGTCTTCAGATAAGAAAGGATGGTTTACGATTTTATGTTTGGATGTGGCGGTTCGTGTCATTGTTTCGGCTGGGCTCAAGCTGATTAATGTGGAAGAAATGCTAGGAGCTACAGCTTATTTCTCATACACGGGTTGGTGCGTTATTTTTTCTGGGGTGCTCATGATTCTTTTAGTTATAGCTAGATATCAAGTCATCTTCAGTGACGCATTTGCATATACGGGATTCAAGAAGGATGATGATGGTGTCGTTTACAGATATCCGTTCTTTAATCGATATACCGTCGGCATGTTTATCAGCTCCGCCGTCGTCCTTTTGTTGACGTATCTTTCAATAGTAGTTACTCTCTAAACGATAGAAACCATGAAAAAGAATATATTTAATTTCTTCTATGCGATAGATAAACGCCTTTGGGGTGAGGATATCTACACGAACCGGTATTTTGCTTCGGTATGCTTGCTTTTCGTCGCACTTTTGGGCGCCCTGCAGGGTGGCGGCACCGTTCTCAACTCTTGGTTTGGCTGGGATGTTGCCATGGACATCACCTCTGTCATATTGTCTTCCATACTGATATTCGGTTATAATTTGTATGAGAGCATAGTGTCTGCAAAGCCTAAAATCGCATTTCAGCGTTCGCTGCTAATCTTCGGGTGCTTCATAGCGGCGTTCGTGCTGGGTTATCTTCTTTCAGTGTTAGTTCTCTTCGCCGTGGCGGCATTCGTAATCATCCAATGTATATTTGCGCTTATAAGTGTGGCTCTAGGTGGTGGCAGCAAATCCGGCAGGACGACAGTGACTGACGAGTACGGACACGAGACGGAGGTCAAGAAAGATATGTTCGGCACATATCACGACTCATATGGCAACACCTATACCGACAACCAGAACGGCACGGCGACCAAGAACGACTAAGTGCCCCGAACAACCCGCATCACGCCGCTTCGATGTAACGAGTCCCGGCCGCAGATTCTCCCGTGCGTAAAACCGCCCGATTCACGCACGTCATGACGAATTTGAACTGCACCCCAAAAGTTGGACACAAAACCAACTATTATGAGAGAGTCT
>OWHX01000468.1_pt1 | contig 22602 bp, 20 predicted proteins | sample 1732801 | NCBI WGS metagenome assembly OWHX01 (sample SAMN05065755, study PRJEB22554) | human gut metagenome | biome: ENVO:2100002; feature: ENVO:00000062; material: ENVO:00002003 | host: Homo sapiens | place: USA
ATTGTTAAGCACCATCCCTTTACCATCCAGCTGCTGTATGACAGCAAAACAAACAAACAACCTATCGAAATCTGCGAGGATGTAGGTTATAACTACATTGGCATCAGTGTGAAAAGCGAATCTCACGAATACGTATCTGCTCAGTATGATACATTGCAAGATGAGAAAGAACATCACGATGATTGCCGTAAGATGCGCCGCGCCCGCAGAAACAGACTGCGTTACCGTAAACCGCGTTTCGATAATCGCAAGCGCAGCGAAGGTTGGCTTGCACCTTCCCTGGAGCATAAGAAGCAGCTGAATATCAGCCTTGTCGAACGGTATGTATCTGTGATTCCGATTACTCACGCAACGGTTGAGGTTGGTTCTTTTGATACAATGCTGCTGCAAGCTATCCAGAAAGGCGAAACAAAGCCGGAAGGCGCAGACTATCAAGAAGGTCCGCGCTACAATTTAGCCACGCTGCGTGAGGCAGTATTCTATCGTGACAATTACACCTGCCAGGTTTGTGGGCGCAAAATCACGGATGGTGCCATCTTACACATGCACCACATGTTTTACTGGAAAGGCAGACACGGCTACAAGCTTGATGAGCTGGTTACAGCGTGTGAAAAGTGCCACACGCCAGCAAATCATCAAAAAGGTGGCAAGCTCTTCGGTTTTGGCGAAGATAAAGAATTTGCCGACCTTTCAGGCGCAGCGTTTATGAACGCCGTTCGCTGGCAGATAGTAAATGCACTGCACACCACATACAGCAAAGAATTTGTGACCATTACTTATGGCGCTATGACAAAGGAGAAGCGCATCGCGCTTCAGCTTGAGAAAAGTCACAACAACGATGCGTATGCAATGGGAGATTTTCACCCGGTACATCGTTGTGGGTTTAGACATTACCAAAAACGACGCAGAAACAATCGTGTACTGGAAAAATTCTACGATGCCACTTATATTGACGCTCGCACCGGTAACAAAGCAAAAGGCAAGGAACTTTTTAACGGCAGAATAAGTCGCAACCACAAAAAAGATTCCGAAAACCTGCACAAGTACCGCAGCGAAAAGGTATCGAAGGGTCGTCGCTCTATAAGAAAGCGGCGCTATGCGATTCAGCCGTACGACACTGTGCGTCTCAAGGGTAAAACATACATTACAAGCGGTTGCCATAACAAAGGCACAAGACTTTTAATTCCCGTTAATGGGAAAAGTAAATCCGTGACAATTTCCAAAGTTCAAGTTGTTTGCCATGCGGGACCATGGATACAAATTATCTAAATATTGAAAGGAGGTAAGCAGGAAATGCTATATCTTAGTCTTTTCTAAGAAACGCATTCCTCCCCACCTAAGCCTTACGGCTATAGATGGGGTATCCTGCTCCATAATTATGAAAAAGAATATCGTATTGGCAGTTATCGCGACTGCGGCTATGGCGCTCAGTCTGGTAGGATGCGGCGTTAAAGTCACGAACATCTCGATTCCGGATGCTGCAACCATCGAAAAGGGTGAGAGCATCACGCTGCCGGTGAATTTCGGCACGGAGGATGCGCCCGCAGAGACGCCTGTCATCGCAACCGGTGAGTCTGCTACGGCAGAAACTGCTGCGCAGGATGAAAAGATTGCCAAGGCAGCTGAGAAGCTGACACTCGCATGGACCTCTTCCGATGAGAGTGTCGCTACGGTCGATGAGACCGGCACCGTTACAGCAGTCGCAGCCGGTGAGGCTGAAATTACCGCCACGGTCAAGGATACCGAGATGCAGGATGTCTGCGTTATCACCGTCAAGGTGTCTGCGAAAGAGTTAAAGGTTCCCGATACTCTGGATGTCAAACTCAACGATACGGACGAAGCCGCAATCGAAGCGAAATGCGAACCGAAAGATGCGTCCAACATTTCGTTTGATTTCGCTTCCAGCGATGAGGAAGTCGCCACCGTCGATAAGGACGGCAAGGTGAAGGTCCTTAAAGCAGGTGAGTGCGACATCACCACGACCCTCATGCAGGATGGCGAAAAGGTCGCAGAGAAGACGACTCACGTGAAAGCATTCTATGAGGTTGAAAGCATCACGCTCGATTCCAACGAAGGCAAGCTGACGGTCGGTAACTCTCACACCATTAAGGCAACTGTTGCCCCCGAGGAGGTCGCTGCCGAGACTCCTATTGAGTGGTCGTCCAGTAACGAGAAGGTCGCTACTGTCGATTCCAATGGGAAGGTAACTGCTGTTTCCTCCGGGAATGCAACCATCACGGCGACTGCTGGTGAGGAGAGTGCCAACTACGAAGTGACTGTCGAACAGCCGAAGAAGGCTGCAACCAGCAACAAGACCTATACCAAGAGCAGTTCCAGCAACAGCGCTGCTGTGACGCCTTCCAACCCGGCACCTGTTACACCGACCGCGCCAGTTACGCCGTCTGCTCCCGCTACGCCGGTACAGCCCAGCAATCCGGAGCCTGCTGCTCCGGCTCCTGCACAGCCTGACCCGGCACCGGCACAGCCTAGCAACCCTGAGCCCGCACAGCCCAGCAATCCGGAGCCTGCACAACCGTCTCAGCCGAGCGGCGGAGATTCTAACACTGACTGGTGGGGCACAGTGATTCCCGGTGAAGCTGATAAGAGTTGTCCGCCGGAAGAGCACGCTGGCGGTCTGTGCTAATCTCACACCTCTAAATATGTAAGCCATAAGCAATCAGCAACTCGTAGATGGGAAAAGCCCTCTACGAGTTTGTTGTTTCTATAAAATTTGTCCACATTATATCTATATAATAATGTAGGAGTAGCCAAATGAAAAAGAAGTTTGTATTTACAGCCGTCACCGTCGTTGCAATGTTTCTATTGCTTGTAGGATGCGGCATCAAGGTCACAAACATCTCGGCGTAATGACTCCTACCACACAACACTTGACAAATAAAAGAACTCGTAGCGCTGGGACAATTCGTTCCTCTGCTACGAGTTTTTCTTTTTGTGATGCCATTCCATTTGTCGTCCGCTAGATTCTTGTTTTTTCGTTTGCCAGAATGTGCGAGTTGGATACAATGAGAATAAGGAAGCAAGTACACTCATGATTTGGTATTACTATTTCAACCTCCCAGAAAAACAAGAGTCCTACCGAAAGGCAATGCCTCTATTTATGTGTTTTCTTCGACTTTTTGCAGGAAACACATAGAATTAAAAGCAAGGTGATGATAATGAAGCCGATAAAACTCAAAGAACTCTTGAACACAGCTAAATACCCTGCCACGCAGAAAATTGTTATTGATGAAGGTCTCGGGTTTGATGCTCCTCTATTTGATGGTGTTGTTAAAGATGTGGATGAAACACTCGGAGAACGCATCTTATCAAATTGGCAAGTGGAAATAGACGGCACGCGCTTAATTGCATCAAGTAATCCCCCCTCTAGGATTTGCAAGAATGTAGACTAACAACTCCTTTATGATTTGAGGTGATTATTGTGATTACTTTACATGACTTATTGGACAATTTTTGTTGTATTGACCCATACACTGACTACGCAATCGTCAATATAAAAACAGGCGAAGTGCTCGTTGACCGTGTACACGATAGGACATACACAGTTGATGATGTTGATGATTATGCGAAATTCTTACCCTATGCACGCAAGCAAATAAGGAAGTGGGAAGCGAAGGACGGCAAGATGATATTTTACATTCTGCCGCCAAGAAAAAAGAAGGTGAATTCATGAAGCCGACAGTAAAATCGTTCCTTGCACTCGCAGAAGACAAAGAGCAAACCATTCATATTGCCCGTTATAAATCGGATTCCGCTGATGGTTACTGCGATGAAGAAGTCTTCTGCGGCAAGCCAAAAGATGTCCTGGAGTGCTATGCGGATGAGAAAGTGACGGAATGGGTAACCTCCAACAACTCGGAAATCGTACTATACATCAACTGAATTAGTCGATTTTTTCTACAATCAGAAATTTGGAGTCTTTGAGAGAAACGACATGGTGACCGTTGCGCATAAAATCTACACCTTCTCCGAGAAAGGAAATGCGGAGATTTACCGCAAAATTTCCAAGTAGGTCTTTGGCTTCTTGCGGCAAATGGCTCCAGACAAAGTTTGAAACATTTATCGTCAGCAAAGGCTCACTTGTAGCAACGTTCTGAAGGTCACAGTGATAGAACGGCTCTTTGTTATAGTGGCTTTCGACGATGTCTAAAACACATTTGACGCGGCCGTAATAGACCGCAACTTCTGGCAGGTGGGCTTCACTGCTTTTGGGAATCATCTCAATTAGGCGCTGGGCGATTTTGCGACGCTGCAGCTTCTGTGCCAAGGGTCCTTCATCATCCTGCTGATGAGCGGCACCGCTTCCACCCGTGTGGTCAGCACGAGCGATTTGACGTTCGATGGTTTTTGCCAGAGCGCGGCGAAGCTGAGAACAGATGGTCTTTTCGTTCGCAGGGTTCTGAGCGTCAGTGGTGGTAGGCACATATTCGGGACGGATAAAATCGCAGCCGTCTCTGTGGGCAGACCTCGGAGCTGCGCGAAAAAACGGAAAGTCTGTTCCTTGCACAACAATGAGCCGGGCTTGCTTGCATTCGGGGCAAAGAAGATGCCCTTCATACCGCTGTGTGTAGATATAGGGGTTCTTTTTGGATTCTTCACGAATGTCGGAAATGGCAATCAGACGGCGTTCGGATTCGTAGTAAGCGTATTCGTATTTTGACATAGTGGTCACAACTCCTTAGATAAATGGTGGTGATGAAAATGAAATTGAAAGCAATAATGGCTTGCGGAAGAGATGTGTACTTTGATTATCAGCTTATCGATGCCCGTACAGGAAAAATTCTTGTAGACCGTGTGTGCGATAAAACTAATAGCAAAAGTGGTGACGAAGAGTGGATTGACCATTGTAAATATGAGCCTTACAAAGACTGGAAGGTCCGCAAATGGAGACTTGTAGACCGGAAAATGCAGCTTTATATCTCACAATGATAACTATAGGCAGGTGATAATCATGATGCTGCATCATTACATTTGGGGTGATATCGACATCGACATCATCGAGGAGGTAGCACCACATTTTCTGATAGCAAAGCACTATGGCAACTTAGCTCTTTTTTGCAGACTCACAAAACATCAGAGCCATTACTTTCGCAATTCCGACAAGCGCTTTTACGCCGCAGGTTTTGACGATAAAGGCAAAAGTATGAACCCCTCAGACGAGTACATTCCGTTTGTGCCAGACATATTGTACGATGATGATGGTATTGGTTATTTATGCTTGATGCAGCCCTCATGGCTTCACACAATAGACGACATTAGACATAAAATTGATGGCATAATTGCAACAGACAAAAAGATTCGTGAACACGACGAATACTATGTTGGCTCATTAAGGGATAATATTATCAGCTATGAGTTGGTTCAGCGCGTAGAATGAAAGGCGGTGATGATATTGAAGCCAATAAAACTTAAAGACCTTTTAGAACAAGCAAAGAACCCGAAAGTACAGCGGATTGAAATTGTGGAGGACTATGTGCTTTCGGTGAAAACTGTGTTTGAAGGCGTTGTGAAAGATGTACCTGAAGAGATGTTAAGCAAATACTACATTAGCGACTGGTATCCCGAAGAGGGAACGCCTGTTCTTGTTGTTCTTGTATGGGTTAATCCGCACGAGCAATTCAATAAGTATGCGGAGAACTCAAATAGTGATTCCCATAGGGTTACAATACATGGTTTGATGTCCAATGGTTGCTGTACAAATCCCTATATCGATTTTGCGATTGTAAACATCAAGACGGGAAAGGTATTTGTAGACCGTGTAAGCGATAAAACATATACGGTGGACGATAACAAGGATTATGACCTATTTTTGCCATACGAATGGAAAACCGTGAGAGCATGGGAAGCAAAAGGTGGGAAAATGATATTCTATATTCTGCCGCCAAGAGGAAAAAAGGCAAGGCGATGAAACCAACAATAAAGAACAAATTGTCAAAGGAGAAAACGCAATGATTTTACAACATTACATTTGGGGCACGGACGATGTCCAGATAGTTGACGAAATGCCCCCACATTTCTTAATCGTCAAAAGCTCTATCGGAAACGGCAATCTGGCTCTCTTCAGTAAACTGTCAGAGCGCCAAAGCTACTACTTTAGAAATGCAAATAAGCGCTTCTATGACGCTGGCTTCAACGAAAACGGAGAGAGTATGGACCCGTCGGACGAATACATCCCGTTTGTACCGGATATTATGTTCGACGAAGAAGGCAATGGATATTTACTCCTAATGCAGCCGTCGGCACTCAATACGCTTGAAGGAATTAGGCGTAAAGTAGAAGCCGTGAACGCCGTTGACAAAGAAATACGCGAGCACGATGAATTCTACGCTGGCTCTTTACGTGATATCCTTATCAGCTACGAGCTGGTTGAGTGCAGTTAACACTTCATCGTCGGGATTGTCACTCCAACAAGAACTCATATTTAATCTTGTACGTAGTTCAACTTCTTTGGCGGAAAAGTACAACAGGCTCTTATTGCGGTTCTTCTCTCGAACAGATTTTCCTGCAGGGTTCCGATGCCAACCACAAAAATAAGGTTTGTCAATGTCATCGTATTTTTTAGGGTTGGTGGTCATTGCCAGTACAGCGACATTGTGCCGTGCGGGGCAGTTTCCGTTGTACCTGGTAGGCGTTACATAATCAAGTTTTTGAATAAAACTGATTGGACGGAAGGTGGCTCCCCGGCCTTTTTTAACCCCAAGATAATGCGCGAGCTTTTCGTAAAGGTCGTTTGGCAAGTACAACCCACTTGCAACATTGAAATTACTATCTACCTGAATGTCAATGGTAAAGGGGTTCTTTCCCAAGGCCGTCACGAACAGATGAAATTCGCTGGTTACTGTGGCAAATGTACATGAAAACGGATGACCTTCAACCTGTGCAGCAAAAACCACTGAGTCAGCATCATTTTGCTGCATATCAACATACAAGGCATTAAGATTTTTTAAATACATATTACTAACTCCTTTATGTAATTTAGGATGCCTATTTATACTATACCATAAATTTGTAAAATTGATATTGGTATTGCTTTACCCAGAACAAAGTTCTGTTTTACACAAAACGAATTGCGATTTTACAAGAAACGGCGACATTTTCGACAGTCACATCTCACAAAAGCCGTCTGCGGAATTCATATATTCTTCCTTGTGCATACCTGCCAAAATGCAGTCAGAATATTTGTATGAAGTGCCTTTTACCGTTGCGTAATTGGCACTTTTTCTTTGCGATAAAAAATAAGTTTTGCCTAGTTGCGAAAATGTGCGAACTGCATAGAATGGAAATGTACGGAAGCAAAAGTAATCGTGCAGGGACGATTTTTGCGTAGGACCACGCCAAAGTTTTACGCTGATTCGCTCACTGTACAGAAAGGACACACGCATTATGCACAAAATTGCACAAAAAGTGACCTCTGTTGCATTGGCGGCCAGTATGCTGCTTTCTATGTTCGCGGTTAATACCGTAGCGTTCGCGGACGAATTCAAAGATAACACTACTGTGTCCGACGAAGTAACTGAGGCCCCGGTTTCGGATGATGAAGTGGATGCGGTTGAATCCGTTGACAAGACCGACACTTCAAATTCCGAATCCGAAGACACGCCGGTCGAAAGCCCTGAGCCCTCTCAGACTGTGACTGATGTGGTGGATTTGACGCATGATTCTACGGCCGATACGGTCAAGGATGATACGGCAAATTCAGAAGATGTCGTCTATACGGAGTCCGATACCTCCGAAGATGTCATTGCTACACCGGAAACAGCTGAGCCGTTCATCGGCATTCAGGCTGTAACACCTGATTACGGTGACAAGATTTCGGCAGAAGTAGGGGATACAGTTACTCTGGATGCCCTGTTGAACCGTGATGATGTCTCTGTAACCTACCAGTGGCAGAAGAAGCAAGCTTTTGCTGCTGACGAATCCTATGCCATCTATCCGTATGAAGAGGACGAGCCTACTTGGTACGATTTCGTCTGGGAAGACTCCACTGAGGCAAAGACACTCGCGAATTCACCTGACTTTGTTTGGCAGGGTTGCGAGATGTACTATGCTATTGTGGATGCTCTCGATGAAATTGGTGCTGATTCCAGCGATGTCAGAGTTGCCTGGCATACGCCCAACTTCGTTCTGGATGGATACACCATCACCGCTGCCAATGCCGAAGACGGCACCGTTGAAGTCTATGCTTCTAACGGAGAGAGCACCTACACCGCACATCTCAACGATGACGGCAAGTGGGAGTTTTCAGACGAAAGCACTGCCGCTTTGACTACTGATTGGCAAAATATCGAGGGTGCTACCGAGCCCACTTACACCTTTGAAGTTACGGAGGATGACCTCACTGCAAGCTATCGCTGCCTGATTACTGTCACCGACGAGGCTTACAAGGAAGCCAACTTCAAGGCTTTGGAGGAACTTGGTAACGAACTGACCGATGAGGATAAGACGGGCGATATCATCCTGTCTACTGTCCAGTTCAAGGTTGTTTCCACTGACACTGCCACTGCGGAGACTGCGGATGGGGATAATGCCCCTGCCACCTTTGCTATGCTGGCACGCTCCTTTGCCCCCCGCGCTGGCGGGAATGGTCCTGCGCTGTCCTCTGATAACCAGTGGATTACGGGTCTTAACGGCAACTACGAGTACATCACCAAGAACATGTACGACCAGGTTACCGAGTGGTTCAATGCCGGTAAGTTTGACAAGGCCACCGCAGACCGTTACTGGACTCAGCTCGGCGGTGCTTGGGCGAGAAACTTTACTGCTAACGAGTTGGATGATAAGGGCTATCCCACTGGTGCTACCCGCACCTATAGTGGTTTCCCGCTGACGGATGGCAACATGCTTGAAGTCAACTCCGAGTGGTATGGGCAGACCGTCTATTTCCGTCCCCATAACAGCAATAACGCATGGACAGTCACGGGCACTGCCGTAGAAGTTCCCGCATACACCGCTGTTATCCGTGATGCGGATAAGAACAACTACGGCACTGGCGCTTCTGGTACTAAGTACAAAGATGCCGTCGTTTTCTTGAATCCTTGGGTTTCAGACGCAGGCCGTATGTATGCAAAGTTCCTGTCGCATCCCTCTGTATCCAGCAACGGTTGGCTCAAGGGTCCTAACGGTGAAACTCTTAATCAGCATATTACCGTTCTTTCAATTCCCGTAGAAACCTTCAACGCAGACCCCAATCGCTATATGATGGACGCTGAGGGTAACTACCGCATTGACTCTATCGGCTGGGGCGTTTGCGTACAGCAGGAGCCCGACCTTTCTGGTAAAGCCTACTACGCCATCAAGGGCTTCCTGAGCCAGGGCTACGGCATGTGTGTCGGTCACGACACCATGTACGCCTATGCTGGTTCTTGGTATGATGCCCACATTGCTGGTTATACCGACCCCGGTTCTCGTGATTACTACGAGGGTGGTCGTTTCGGTCCCGATAAGAATGATGGGTCTACCCGCTACTATGTCCTGAACTCTGTTCCTAACATTGACAACGGTCACTGGAACATGAACGCTCTGATGGGCGCTAACGGCGGTAATATCGATTCCGGCACTGTCCTGCCGACCGATGCTATCTCCATGATTCTGTCTACTGGTGGTAGCCACAGCTCCTACGGTAAAGCTGGCATCATGTACGGCAGCGACCAGCTGAGTGTTCGTCTGAAGCCTTATTCCAACTCTCAGGCACAGTCCACAGTCAAGTATCGTGACCCCACGAACTTCCCGTACGATATCCCGTCTAATTTCGGTGCATCTCGTACTCACTCCAACTCTCAGGTTGCGTTCGGTCCTATCTGGGTCGATTACGCAGGCGGTAATGTCACCGGTGCAGAGTTCGGTTATAACCCGTACCCCACCACCAAGACGATTACCGACCCTGCAACGGGTCGTTCTTGGTACGGCACCAGCAACTTCTACCTCTCCGGCACCGGCAACTTCCTGATGAACCAGATTGGTCACTTGCCCGAGAACTCCGCCACGCAGGGTGAATCTGCTCTGTTTGCCAACACTGTCATGTACATCTCTCAGCGCAAGCAGTGCGAGATTTGTGCAGCAAACCAGAACAGTCAGGAAGACAGCCACTTCGTTATCCGCGTAAGTTCTGTCAACTACATGCAGGTTCTGTCTGCTCTGCAGGCTGGTGGTTCTTTCTGGTATCCTCTGAACGGCTGCTATCAGGTTGTTGACGACCTGACTCTGCCGGAAGGCTGGGAGCCCATCAAGAACTTCTCCGGTCACTGGAACTCCGATGCTTACCATGTGAACCTTGCCAGTAACGGCAAGCCTCTGTTCGATAACACCGGCAACACCTACGGCATGTTCACTACAGGCAGCAACAACGGCTGGAACCTCGGCAGCGATAAGACCGTCGGCGCTCTGCCCGTTCTGAAACTCGACAACCAGCCCAATGTCCGTATCACCGGTGTTGCCCGTGTTGTCGGCGATTTGAATGCTCTGTTCCCGGATGATGGTGTTTCTGATTACACCGGTTACCGCGTTATCGTCCATGCGACCGATGGCACTGACTACGACTGCGTTGTCAATGGTGATAGCAAGTATGTTATCTCCAATGTACCCTGTACCGGCATGCAGCGTGCTGAGGTCATCGACCCCAGTGGTCATAGCGTGGTTGAGTACGGTATGATTGTCGTGGATGTTCCGAATCATTTCTGGAACGACTGCGAGACCCATCCTCTGGAACTCCTCAAACCCACCGCAGACCCGATTGACGATTACAAAGACTGGGAAGGTCCTGTCAACAAGACTGTCGGCAGTAAGCTGTTCTACGACCAGACGGTTCCCGACTCTAATGTGAAGTGGTACTATCGTGCCATCACCGAGAGCGGCAAGATGAGCCAGTGGTTCGAGATTGGCGGTCCCGGCACTTCCTTCACCACCTATGACGGTGTCGTCAAGGGCAAAATCAACAAGACCACCTTTACCGCAGCTGCTACCAACGCTGATATCCCGTACACCGAGAGCACCGTGACCTACACGACCCTCGACTACTGCAACGAGAAGATTCAGTTCAAGTGCGAGTTTACAGTCGCCGGTAAGCAGTATACGAGCCTCGATAAGGCTGAGGACGGCAAGAATGGTTACTGCGAGTCTGCACTTCGTCCTATGTACATTGAGCAGGCTTTCGATAAGCGTATTCCTGTCGGCGAGACCACGACCTTCGACTTTGACCTCAACTACTGGAAGGGTGTCAATGAGGGTGTTACCTACACGGTCCAGTACCGTGATGAAAATAACACCTGGGTCGAGGTCGGCAGCGACCCGGATTTGTTCCCGGCTGACTCCTTTACTGTCACGACCAAGGTTTCTGACATCGATGCAACCAAGATTGGTACTCGTACCTTCTGGCCTGCTGCTTTCTGGAACCCCCTGAACGATTTGCGCGAGTCCGGTATCTCTACCATGCGTAAGCATTCCACCGTCACGCTGACGCTGACGAATGCGACCATGGACTGGGATGGTTTGGATTTCCGCTGTGTGTTCAGCTACAAGGCTCCTGCGCACGAAATCACTGCCGATTCTACGATTTCCAACTATGAGCCGAACGGTCGTACCGGTCACCTGGTCGTGTATGCCCCGCCTATTGAACTGACGCCTCTGAAAGCACAGTCTCTGTTGCTGAACTCTTTCGATTCCAAGAACGGCAACATGGCGTGGACTACCGCAACCAGCAACCCGAACAACGGTCGCCGTACCACCGATGTACCTCTGGACGCAATTGCGCCCGATGTGCTGCACAAGGACGGTACTACGACTTATGGTGCTGCCAACGATAACAAGGCGGTCTACACCACCAAGATTACCTTCTTCGGCAACAAGGACTCTGCACCCACGATTCGCTGGAAGTTCAGCAATGTCGCTGGCGGCGGTCGTCTGGACCGTTTCATGAATGTCACGGACGGCGACGGCACGATTCAGCTGAACTACAGTCAGGTTGGTCAGAAAATCGGCAATGTCAACGCGTTGAGCAACAATGTCGATGATATGGAACGCTCGTTCATGAGCGGCAATGGTCTTGCTTTCAACAAGTTCTCTGCTTACATCAAGCTGGAAGCTATGTATCCCACTGATGCAGCAAACCTCAACAACAAGACCTACAATGAGTGGAACGCTATCGTGTCTCTGTACATCGATAACGCCACGAACCCGATGGATTTCGGCGATACGCACTACTACTTCCTGTGTGAAGCAGAAGAGCGGTATATGAAGAACTGGGACGCCAACAACATGCAGCCGTATACCTGCGGACGCACCGTTGCGTACAACTTCAACCGTGTCGTTGATTCAGCTGACCCGAACGACCACATCTACAAGGATTTCAGCCAGTCCTCTTACGGTGCCGAACTGGTCCTGGACTACACCATCTCTATCAAGGCGAATGTTCCCAATAAGGCTACTGCAAAGCACAACACCATCACCACAGAGAACGGCAGCTACAAGAACATCAACGACCTCAAGAGCATTTCCGCTATCAACGATGCGCTGAATAACGGCGGTGCAGTCTACAACTACAAAAACCTCGCAATCATCGCTCCTAACGGTATCCGGTACATGGAGACCTACTTCACGGCAGGCTCTCCCGTCAACAGTCGCACAACCGTTGACAGCCGCGACACCGTGGTTATCGACTCCTCTGTGCGCGACAGTGCCGGTCATAACTGGTATGATTTGTTCCAGCAGGTAACTGCGAGCGACGATGATTACATCGGTAAGATTGGCACCCACGGTTTCGCATACCGCACCAAGGACGGCAATGTCCTCGACAAAGCCACTTGGGAATGGTGGTGGCGCAATGCAGTCTACTATGTCTGCTACGATGCTCCCACCGACAATGCGGATATGGACCAGGTCTATTTCTACATCGATGAGCAGGGCTCCGGTCCTAAGGTCGATGATAAGCTGGAAGGCGCAAGCAGCTACTCTAACCCCTACAGTGAATACACCTTCACCTATGCTGGCACCTATGAAGTCGTGCTTTACGGTGCAGGCGGCGGTTCCATGAACAGCAACACATCTTCCGGCGGTCGTGTCCGCCTTGTCCTTCAGGCTGAGCAGGGCGCTAAGCTTTACTTCGTCAAGGGCGGTTCTGGTACGGTCGATAACCGTTACTGGGAGAATGGCGGCGGCAGTGCCTGTGGCGAAGTTAAGCGTCCTCTTCCTGGCGGCTACAACGGCGGCGGTAACGGCGGCACTCCCATGATTACCCGTAACGGTCACGGCAACCTGCTTGGTGCTTCTGGCGGCGGTGCTACGACAGTCGCTATCGGTCTTATGGGCACTGGTCGTCTTGCTGAGTACGGCAATACCACAACTGCAGCACAGTATATGCTCGGTGTTGCAGGCGGTGGCGGCGGTAACCAGCACGGTGCCTTGGATTCTACCGGCGGTTATGCGCAGTACGGTGTTCCCGTCAATGGCGGTAACGGCGGCGGCAATGGCACCTTCGCTACCGGTTCTTCCGGCGGCAATTTCAACCCCTACCTGGGAGGTATTGTCAACGGTTCTTCCGAGAACTGCGTCGAAGCTCCTTCTGGCGGCGGCGGCGGTTGGCAAGGCGGTTACGCCAACACTGGTTCTAAGCGGTGGTGGGGCGACGGCTGGGCTTACTGCAAGCGCGACGGTAACGGTGGTTCTAACTACATTACCTCGACCGGCCGCACCTTCACTGGCAGCAATGGCAAGTCTGTGACGGTTCTTGAAGCACAGTCCTATGTTGGCTCTGGTGCCACTACTTGGGGCGGTGACTTCAACAGCTACCAGAACAACTTCCATCCCGGCAATGGCTATGCAACCATTAAGACTATCCGCTCGGCTGTTGACCGCTTTACCCGCAACGGTCACAATGCTTACGACACGGCCTATGAGGATACTGACCCGTATTCTTCCGGCGAGCCGATTCGCGTTACTGTGAATATCACGGTCGCCAACAAGACCTACGATGGTCAGCCCGATGCTGCAACCCTCTCTTATTCCGGTAACCTGTCCAGCGACCAGATGACAGAGGTCCAGAACGCTACTTCTATTGTCTACAGCAATAAGAAGGGCACTCAGGCATCTGCTATCGATGCGTCTACGGACGAGCACAAGAATGCCCGTCAGGATTGCGGTTCCTACACGGCAACCGTAAACTGCACAGCACAGGGCTATATCGTAACCTACAAGTACGAGAACACCGACCCCGGCAACACCTACCCGAGCGGTGGTGCGAGCGGCACAGGTTCTTCCGTCAAGTTCGATATCTACCCGATGGCTTTGACGGTAGTCGGTGAGCACAGCAAGGCTTATGACCACACTGCAAACGCTTCTATCCCGGATGCCCGTATCACGACCGGCATGGCGGTTCGCGACTCTGTAACCCTGAACACCACGCAGGTGGATGGTTACTACTGCGATGCGACCGGCAACCGCGTTAGCGATGCTGGTGGTCCGTACAAGATTGTTCGTGAGAGTGAGTTGACGCTGGTCGGCAACGGCAGCACCAACTACTACATCGGCACGGAAGAGTATTCCGGCAGCATTTCTGCTCGCGGTCTGTATGTCCACAGCCTGTATCTGGAAGACCCGACCAATCCTCGTAACATCAAACACTACGATGGCACCACGAATGCCACCATCAAGGATATCCTGATTGACGGTATCCTCGAAGGCGATGATGTCAAGCTGGTCAACCCGATTCAGACTGGTAAGTACAAGACCAAGGACGCTGGTCAGCGTCTGGATGCTGATGGCAAGGTAAGTTCTAACTGGCCCACCGAACTGGATGAGAATCCCATCACGATTGATGCGACACCTGCCCTTACCGGTAAGGACGCAAAGAACTACTATGTTGAGCGTCAGGCTTATTCCGGCGCTATCGCCCGTGCTAACCTGACCGCACAGGTCAAAAACTGGCGCGGACTGTATGGCGACGGCGTAGGAGAGGACCCGTGGCACGATACAAAGGCTTACGGTTACGGCACGGCAGCTTCTGACGGTTGCTGGCTGGAACTGGACGGTCTTGTTCCCGGTGATTCTCTGACACTTGACCCGACCTACACCAAGAGCCATTTCAAGACTCTTGTTACCGACCACGAGGACCTTGTCCCCGATGAGACTACTCCTGTTGGTGTATATCCGCTGACCTATGTCGGTCTGACAGAAGACAACTACGATGTGTTGAAGAACTACATCGTAATGGTCCTGAATGGCCGCTTCGAGGTTGCTCAGCGTCCTCTGCATGTCACAGTAGTGGACGATGACAAGCTGATTTACCAGCAGAACCCGAACTTCCATGTGAATATTCAGATGGAAGATGTGGATGAGAACCTGATTGATGTTGTGAGCGATGTTGATGCAACACCGATTCTCGACACCCCGCTGAAAGCCAATGATACTGTCAGCAGCGTTCTGTATCTCGATAATAACGGCACCGAGTCCGCTATTACTCAGGAATTCGTAAACAACTTCGATTACTGGAAGAAGCAGAATGCAGACGAGAGCAAAACGAATCTGCCCTTCGTTACCGACTGCGATGAAAAGTCTTTGCCGCTGTATGTCAATGAGACTGACACCGATGACGATTTCGAGTGGGCGCATGATGAGAAGACCTGCGGATTCTGCGATTACAACCACAAGCCGCTTGCTCCGTATGTTGTTGACATCAACACTGACCCGACGCAGGGCAATGCTCTGACGGTTCGTTCGGTCACGAACCCGAACGGCGAGACCGTTAAGAACTACGACCTCATCATCCACAAGGGTAACCTCTATGTTCACCCGGCACTGCTGAAAGCCACCGTGCCTCTGTATGTCTGCATGTACGGTTCCAACTCTTCCGGCGCTGTGGTTGAACCCACCAACTACCGTATCACCAACTATTCTACGGTTGCTATTCAGGTGAAGAACATCAAGACGAGCGGTCCTTGGACTGTGAAGGATGTTCCGGGTATGGAATACTACACGGGCACCGATTACGGTTCTTCCTCTTACACGATGAGCAACAATACCCTGCATCGCGGCGAACTTTACATGCGTCTGCGTGATAAGGTCCTGACCGATGGCGATAACGCAATCGACCATAGCGATACGGCTTGGGTTATCCCCAAGGCTACCGGCGACTTCCTCAACAACAAGATTACCGGCACCGCAATGCGCGTTCCGATGGCAGTGTATACCGCTACCGGCAATGTGAACGATGCCAATGTCTGCACTCCCGTCACGAAGGTCACCTACACCATCGCTCCTTACGGTGGCACGATGCCCGATGAAGCAGAGTTTGAGAAGGTCGATTCTCAGGATTGGCTGAAAGACGCCTCCTGATGTTCCGGCAGTAACTCAACATATCCAGTGTGACCTTATGGTCGCTTCTGTACACTGACCTTGAGCAGGCAGCTGAACTCGGCTGCCTGCTCTCTTTTTTGTTTCCGGCACAAAAACTACACAATTCGTCAGTTGCGTAAATGTGCGAATTGCAGATAATGGAAAATGCAGGCAGGATAAGGAAAACCCCTGCGAAACCATTACAGAAAGGAACATTTAACAGTGAGAAATATCAAGAAGATTGTCACATTGGGATGCATTGCGGCGTGCGTTGCCGTGATGCTGTGCAGCTGCGGGAACAAGAAGGCTCTGGCCTCGATTTCTCTCGCAAGCCCTATCACGCTCCAGCTCGGTGAGAGCAAGGAAGTGGAGATTACCGGTATCCTGCGCGACGGCACGACCGTGACGGGGGATGAACTCGATGCGATTCTTAAACGCAAAGGGATGCACTATGAGAGTTCATCGGACAACGTTGCGTCCATTGACCAGAACGGATTGCTTACGGCAAACAATTCCGGAACGACTGAAATCAGCATCACGAGCCAGAACAAGCGCCTGACGGCTGGTGCGGTCGTGAATGTGGTTGAACCGCTGCAGGGATTCCAGGCTGAGGATATCGTTGCCTCTATCAAGAGTACCCTCGTACCCGTCACCTACACGACTGTCCCGGAAGGCGCAGACGCAGGAACTGTAACTATCTCGGTGGCGGACTCTGCGATTGCCCGCGTTGACGAAAACAACAACATCATCCCCTTAAAGGCCGGCGATACGACCGTGACGATTTGCTCCGACAAGGGTCCGTCCAGCATCGTAAACCTTAAAGTCACCCAGGCACCGACTGAACTGTTCGCTGATGACTTGTATGTCGAAATCGGCGAGACTGCAAAACTCAATGTGTATACAGATGTAAAAGACCTCGAATCCGGTATGGACGGCACCAACTACTCCTATGAGAATGAGTCGAACCTCATCTGCGCCGTATCGGTCGAGGGTGATGTAACGGGCATCGAGGCAGGCGACAGCGTTGTGAAGATTCAGAATGAATATGGTCTTGAAACGCAGGCAACGGTCCATGTCACGCCTAAAACGAGCCATATCACATTCGGATTTTCTGGGAACTAAGGCGGTGAATCACGATGCGCAAATACATGGCAGTACCTTTGACTTGCGCCCTCGCTATTATGGCTCTGACAGGCTGTACAGACCCTTCAACGCTGTATGAGAATAACGGCCTTGTTGCACAAGGAACGACCGCCTACAAAGCCGCAGAGTGGTCACAGAGCAGCCTGACAGATGACGGCACGATTGATTATGCCGCCGGTGCCGTGTCCCTGACGGGCGCAAAAGAAGCCTTCTCATTCATGATGCACGCAGATTCTGCTAACCTTGATGTATACGATACTATCACCTGCGATACGGGAGCCTGCAAAATCCTGATTGTCGATACCGATACGAAATCTGTTGCAACAGAGTACACGGAAACGGCTTACGACACCATCAAACTTAACGGCGGCAACTATACGGTGTATCTAGTCGGCAAGGATGATGCCTCCTTCACCGCTACGCTGAGCCTGTACAGCCTTGGCGGAGACATCACATGGTCCGTTAATGAGGATACAGCGGCAAACACCGGCAAATGACACATTTCACTTTCAAGAAAATCACAGAACCAGCGCATTTTTTCGAAAATCCTGTTGCGGAAATGTGCGAATTGCAGATAATACAAGTATGAGGACAAAAAGAGCGCCGCTGCGGTACAATTTCCGCAGGGCTGCTCTTTTTGTAAAGATTCATGCTTGTATTTCGTACACTTCATCATCACAAAGGAGAGTCTTATGTACGACAAATCCACGAAAAGCGTAAGCCGCAATGTAAGTCTTACCATCGCGGGAGAGTGGGAGACCCCCGATGAACTCTTCCGGGAACTTGACCGCAAATATCATTTCACCCTCGATGCCTGTGCCCGCCCTGAGAATGCCAAATGCCAGAAGTTCTTTACTGCACAGGATGATGGTCTTGTACAGGACTGGAAAGGGCATACGGTGTTCTGCTGCCCGCCGAGCGGTGCTGCAAATCTTCGCCGCTGGGTAAAGAAGGGGAGCTTCGAGGCAAAGAAGAAGGGGACTACGGTAGTTATGCTGCTGCCTGTTTCTACGGATTCTCAGTGGTTTCAGGAGCACATCTACCTGAAACCCGGTGTCCGTGTAAAGTTTTTGCCGGAGCGCGTTAAGTTCGTGAACCGTCTGCTCCCGTCTTACGCCGAATACGGCCAGCATGGAGCCGCAAGTGTTGGCGGGACCCGTCCTTCGATGGTCGTGGTCTTTGACGGTTCTAAGCGCAAGTTCTGCTGTGAGTGAGTAAAGGAGAATATCGCTATGAAGAAGGAAATCACGATTATCGATAAGTCCTTTACCCCCATCGTCGTGCTGGCAGATACGAGCTGTGCTCTGTACGAGGACCGCTGCGGGCGGCTTGGGGAACGCAACCTCTTGTCCGATACCGAAATTGTCTGTAAGGCGATGGATGGCACGAAAGAGATTGCGTCCGTGAAGGCTCATGTCCTGCAGGTTCCCACGAAGAAACTTCCCCTCGAAGCCCTGCACGCCACGGAACAGAACCCTATTCCGGCAAAGCAGCTGGCTATCAATTATCTGTGCCAGAAAAACGCAGAGGTCGAGACGCTCTGTGAGCGTGAGAAGACGGACAGCGTTGCGATGGTTCTTCCCATCACCACGCATCTGTACATTGAAAGCCTTGTGGTGGATGCGCCGCATCGTAAACTTGGTATCGCCACTGCAATGCTCGATTTCCTCATTAGCATGGCGGCTCCCGAAACCGTCAGCATGTTCGCAGGTCACGAGCAGGCTGAGGTAATGGCTATGCTTAAAAAGCTGAAATTCATCGAGGCACCCATTGTTGCTACGGATGTTCCTTGGAAGAAAAAGAACTTCTTCTATAAGCGCTTGAAGCGCCTTGCCCGATAAGTGATAGGAGGCATTTTATTTTGATGGACCAGTTCAAAGAACTTCGCGCACACCCGAAAATGACCAAGGCATTGCTTGAGCAGATTGAGAGTCTGCAAAAGCAGAACCACACGACAGACGAAATTTCCACTACGCTCGGCATCACCCCGGAATCCGTACAACGCGGATACGAGAAACTGAACGATAAACATCGCGCCGAGATTCGTGCAAAGCGCGGCGGTGCCTTTGCAGTGAATGTGAAGGAGGGAAAAGCCCGCATCGTCTGTACCGAATCCAGCTGCCCTTGGCGCGGCAGCAATCGAGAATACTGTGTCTGGCCGTCTTGCTTCAAGCATTCGATTTCAACGGTTCGCACCGATGTAAACGAAGATGAAGGCGAGGCAGACACGACTTTGAATGAGGAGGAATCCGTAAATGTCTAACAGTCTGAATGATATCTTTGCGCATCTTGACGACGCCAAGGCAAGCCGCGCATACGAGGCAAACCAGGAACGGCGGCGTAAGGTGGAAGAAGCCGAGCACGAGCGCAAGGTAAAGCAGGCAGCGGAATCTGCCGTAGAGAAGTACCATGTGTACGATGACGACTACGATGTAGAGGATGTCGAGGAGCCGCTCGTCATGATTCCGAAACAGAATCCCGGCACCCCTGAGGCGAAAGCCGCCACAATGCCTGCATCCAAGAAGGATATGGACGATATCGCAGACAGCAATCCTTTCGTCCAAAATCTGTTCAAGCGCTCTCACAAGAAGGTAAAGCAGGAGCGTCCTGCCCGCGAGAAACTCGCAGCGCCCGCTTCCGAGCCTACAGCGCCGCAGAGCGAGACATTTAATGTCCCTGTCACCCCTGTCCCTGTACAGCCTGTAGCACCCTCTGCGCCCGCATCAACGGTTGCTCCCGCTGTGACCGAAACCGTTGATACCGTTGATTTCGTTGACGATATCCCCCTCGACATCGAGTTTGACGATACCGAGGCAGACATCCAGAACAAGCAGCCCGACCAGAGCGTTCAGAACGAAGCCGTTCCCACGCAGCCTGTGGCCTCTCAGAATGCAGAAGCAGTTCCTGTTTCAAGCGAACCAACCGCTCAGCTCGAGAATGTACCTGCTCAGGAACCCACTACTTTTGCTGCGCATCTGGATGCGAGTCCCGATACAAAAGAGAAAGAACCTGAGAAGAATCCCGGATATCATGAGCCTGTTGGTGAGATGGTCATTCCCGATAAAAAGCCGGAACAGCTGGAAACTCCCGCATGGCCTGACGGTATGAATGGTCCTAAGTTCACCGAAAGCGTTGTTGCTTACGGTTCTTTGCCCCGTAAAGTGGGAGCGGAGGAAGCAAATGTTTTCCTGTTTGCTCGGTACAATACTGATAAGGGCATGGGTTCTTATGGGTTGTGCATCGATATGGGCAAGGATTTCGTACAGTCTTCCAAGTGCGGTAAGGCCAATAACCCGGAGGAGTACGCTCTGATGGGTGCGATTGAGATGCTGCTCGCTCTGGATGAACACACGGTTCGGGATGTCGTCATCTATACCGAACCCGTGGTTGCCAAAATCATGAACGAGAATGCCAACCGTCTTCTCGATGGCAAGTCCCCTGTGCGCCGCAAATACATCGAGTTGGCATGGAAGGCTATGACGAAGGTCAGTGTCCGGTTCGTGACCACGAAGGTGAACAGCGAGTACGGGAAACTGGCACTGGCTACCGCAAAATACCTGGCGTTCTGTGAGCGCTGATAAAAACATAGAGGAGTAATCGATATGGCTAATCTTCTGGTCGTTGCTGTGGATACCGGAAACAAGAACATCAAGACCCCGCATACCGAACCGTTCAATTCCGGGCTTATCTGCCACGGCAACATCCCGCCCGCCATCAAGGCGGATACCCTCTGCTATGAGGGCAACTACTATACGCTGACCCAGTCCCGCGTTCCGTACATGTACGACAAGACCTCCGACTGGTCTTACTATGTTCTGACTCTCTTTGCTATCGCCAAGGAGTTTCAGGCAAGCGGCATGATTCGTCCCGGTCAGAAGAATGTCCGTCAGGATATTTGCCTTGCAATGGGCTTGCCTCCGACACATATCCATGACCTTGCCCCAAAATACCAGACCTATTTCGGCCGCGATGGACGCCGAGTCGAGTTCATCTACAACGACATCTCCTTTGAGATTCGCGTTGCCCGCGTCTTCGTGTTCCCGCAGGGCGTTGCTGCCATCGCTCCGTACATGGGACAAATCATGGCGCGTCCCGAGGCATATACCTACATCATCGATATCGGCGGGTATACGACCGATGTTGTGAAGTTCTCTCGCGGCGGTCAAGTCGATATGACTTTCTGCGAATCCTTCAACAACGGCGTCATCAAGATGTACGATGAGGTACAGCGTGCGGTTCGCAACCGCTTCCAGCTGGATATGGACGACTACAGCATCGACAATGTCCTGCGCAGAGGCTACAACCCCGGTCGGGAAATCAACGAACTGGTCCACAGCACCGCTCGTTCCTATGCCCGGACCCTTATCCGGACCCTGAAAGAGAAGGGCGTTGATTTGACCCTCTCGTATCCCGTATTCATTGGCGGCGGTTCCTGCCTGATGCGTCCGGTCATCGAGAGTGAGTTGGGTCGGGACGATTACCTGTTCGTGGAAGACCCCCGTGCTAACGCAGTAGGTTTCAAAATGATGGCGGAGAGTAAGCTGGCTGCTGAAAACCGTTGAAGCGAGGTGAACTGCCTTGCCTAAAGCTAACCCGAATCAGATTCGGTTGCCGGTGATGTTTGACCTCACTGACCCGAGACAGAAAGCGGCTTACGAGATTCTGAAAAACGCAGGATACGGAAAACGCACCCCTATCATCGTGGATGCGCTGCTCGATTCCCTCAAAACGAATGTCTTACTGAGCCAGGCTAAAGAATCCAGCGCATCGAATGTATCGGAAACTGATATCCGCCGCGCAGTTGAAGATTCGATGGAATCAGTCCTGAATCGGTATTTCTCGAAACCCGAAGCCCCCGCCCCGGAACCTCAGCCTGAACCTGTACGAGCGCCTTCACCCGCTCCTATTATTCAAGAGCCTGCCCCTGTACAGCCTGCTCCCACACCACAGCCAAGCTTTGTTCCGTATGTTCCTGCCGCTCCTGTACCCGCACAAGCATCCGTACCGGACGAGGGACACATGAATCAGCTGCTCTCGATTGCTGACGCTTTCTTCTGAGCCGCACAAAATAAGACCGCCACACCCAAATTACCGGGTGCAGCGGTCTTTTGCTTTTAAACC
>OWHX01000481.1_pt1 | contig 22324 bp, 18 predicted proteins | sample 1732801 | NCBI WGS metagenome assembly OWHX01 (sample SAMN05065755, study PRJEB22554) | human gut metagenome | biome: ENVO:2100002; feature: ENVO:00000062; material: ENVO:00002003 | host: Homo sapiens | place: USA
TATTTTTCTACAGTCATCTTCCGCAGTAAATCATTGAAAAGAGGTGATTCAGAGGGGCGGGGTCGCCGGAGGAGAGGAGGGTGACCGCTGGTGTGCCGGCGTGGGCGGGATTGTCCGAGCTGGAGGGATTGTCTGAGCTGGCGCTGACGAGATCGCCGGAGCGGGCGGGGACGGGGTCACCAGAGCCGTCGGGGGCGGGATTTAGGGCGCGGGTGCGGGCTGTTGCGGAGTTTGGAAGAGGCTCGGATGACTGCGAGAGCGCTGCGCCGGCCTTTTCGGGCGAGAGGAGATGCTCTTCGGACATGACGTGGACCAGCTGACGGGCAACGGCAGGAGCGGGGTCGATGAAACGGATGCCCGGGCCTGCAACTCGCTGAAGGACAGGGAGGAGGAACGGGTAATGGGTACAGCCGAGGACAATGATGTCGGCACCTGCCTGGAGCAATGGACTCAGGCTGGCCCGGACGGTGGATTCAGCTTCTTTTCCGGAAAGGCATCCGGACTCTACCAGTTCTACAAAGCCCCGGCCTACATGCTCCACTACACGGACATTGTCATCGACACTGCCCTTGGTATTCAGATATTTGGAGCCTTTCAACGTGCCGGCTGTGGCAAGGACGCCGATGGTGCCGGATTTCGTTCCTAGGGCGGCAGGCTTCACGGCCGGCTCCATGCCGATGAACCGGATATGGTCATGACGGCCTCCGGTCAAAGCCAGCACACGTTCACGAACCACGCCGGAAGCCGCATCAGAGTAATCCGAACGGAGTTTGGAAATAGCGGCCGCCGTAGCGGTATTGCATGCAACCACGATGATGTCGGCACCGCGACGGAGCAATTCTTCAGTTATTGCGCACGCCCTGACCTGGATGAACTCCGGAGACTTCTCGCCGTAGGGACAATACGCATTGTCCGAATAATAAATATACTTTTCATCAGGAAGAAGACGGGTTATCTCCTTCAGGACTGACAACCCGCCTTCTCCAGAATCAAAAATTCCGATACAAGCCATTGATTAATAGCCGTTATAGTCGCGTGCCAACTGGCCGTACATCTGGCCGAGCACCTCAAGATAAGGAGAACCGCTTACAAGCGTGAGACGATATACGGTATCATCCACCCTGTAGTACTGGACGCCGCCTAGAGTGATTATGTCATAATCCTCAGGAAGATTCTGTACCAATGCCCCTGCAGGAGGAACGATAACCTGGTATTGTCCACCGGCATTGACGATATAGAAAACGCCGTCCTGATAGAAATAGTTCCTGTCAGCGTATGCGTAGCTCTGCACCAGGCCCAGACGGTTGGCGATCTCGTAAGAAGAAAGCGCCGAGTTCGGATTCATTGCGATAGCGCGGTTCTGCGCCATGATGGTCGCATTGTTCTGGGCGATGATCCTGTTCTGCTGGTCGATGTAGCGGTTGTTCGCGTCGATCGCGCCGAACGTGCGGTAGACATTGGAATAATAAGCGAAGTTCACGGTCGCGAACGAAATGTCCACCACTGAACGGGCGATGGTCACGCCGAACGGAGGACGGCAAACGATATAGTGGCCTCTGTACGGCCTGTAATATACGTCATTGTAAATGTAATAGTCAATGCCGAAATATCTCACGACCTTGTATCTAGGAGGCAGGACCTCAACCCTGAAGCCGAAGCAGTGAGGGTGATGGTGATCGTAGAAATGGCCCGGACGGTCATAGTGCATGAAATCACGGTCACGCGGCGGGATTCTGTGGACATTATGGTCTTCAATCCTGAAATCCATGGAGTTGTCCATCCTGGAACCGCCTCTGTTGTTGCCAGGCTGGCGCATGTTTCCGGAAACGGAGCTGAGTCCGGTCCTGGTCACGTTCGAATTTCTCCTGACCACGCTGCTGCTCTGTGAAGAAGGATTGTTGCGGACACTGTTGTCCACTCCGTCTACACGTACGGTACCGGTTTCCCTGTTGGAGGAAGAAGAATTGTTCTGGCGCACTGCTCCGCCGTTGCTGTTCTGACGGACAGAAGAGCTGCTGCCGGATGTGGCGGTGCTGCCGGAAGATCTGCGTACGGAGGACGATGAGCCGCTCTGGCGATTCTGGGTAGAACTGCCGCTCTGACGCACCTGGGAGCTGGTTCCGCTCTGACGAACCTGAGAAGAAGAACCGCTCTGGCGGACCTGTGAAGAGGTGCCGCTCTGGCGGACCTGACCGCTGGAAGATCTCGTGCCGGACTGTGTAGAAGACGAGGTTCCGGAAGATCTGCGGACTGTCGTGCCCGATGTATTCTGACGGGTCTGCGAGGTACTGCCGCTCTGACGTGTCTGTGACGAAGTACTGCGCGACTGCGTAGATGAACTGCGTGTCTGGGATGTACTCCTGCTCTGTGAAGAAGTGCTGCGGGACTGGGTGGACGTGCTGCGGTTCTGCGTAGACGTGCTTCGTGACTGTGTAGACGAGCCGCCTGAAGTAGTGCGGTTCTGCGTCGTAGTGGTAGTCCTGCGCACCTGTGCATCCGCATTGTCATAAGGAATAGTCAGCATCGAAAACGCTGCCAGCGAAGCCAATGCAAGATTTAGAATCTCTTTCATAACAGTGTCATTTATAAAGGTGATATTTGCTGGAAAGCGTCCGGAAATCCTCCGCATCCTTGTTCCAATAATCCACAACATCCGAGACCTCCAGCCTCTTTGAAAACGTTTTTCTTACATAATCCGTACCACAGATTTTATCGAACATCGACGTCCTGCCAGCCGCCATCTTGAACGGATCCCTGCCAGGATAAAGCCGATGCAATGCCTGCATGACATAAAACTGTGTCAGAGATATGCATGCGGCGGAATAATCCGTAAAGAAATACTGCACGCCATGTATCAGTTTCCCCTGGCTGCTCCCCGCAATCGGCTTGTAATGGATGGTCCTGAACGCCGTCCCCGGAAGGCGATAGCTGTCCAGTTCATCTTTAAGTGCATCAGCATCAATCCATTCCGCTGCAAAAGTCTCGAACGGCAATGTATATCCGATACCGATGTTCAGATACCCGTACAATTCCCCGGCAATACCGGCCGAAGGATAATTGACAGCAGACTGCGGATAAGGGATGTTCGGCGACGGCAACACCCAAGGCAATCCGGTATCGCCATAAAGCATATCCCTGCTCCAGCCCTCCATAGGCACGACCGTCAACTTGCATTTCAGCGGCTTCTCGTTTCCACGCTGCCCGCAATTCAGCCCCTCCTCATTTATGAGAAGAGCCAGCTCCCCAACCGTCAATCCGTAAATATAAGGAATCTTGAATTCACTGACAAACGAGAAGAACCCGGGTTCCACGTTACAACCTTCGATTTTTTCGCCGCCGAGAGGATTCGGCCTGTCCAATACGACTACCTCAATGCCTTTCTTCGCGCAGGCGCGCATCACCAGTCCCAATGTGCTGATGAATGTATATGAACGTGTCCCGACATCCTGGATATCATAAACCATGACATCGATTCCATCCAACATCTCCTGGGACGGCTCCCTGAATTGTCCGTAAATGGAATGGACCTTCAGGCCGGTCCTGGTGTCTCTGGTATCTGACACCTTATCTCCCGCATAAGCGTCTCCCCTCACCCCATGTTCCGGACCGAACAATGCCACAAGTTCCACGTTATCAGCATTGTAGAGAATGTCAATGGTGGAGCGGAGCTTGCTGTCCACGCCGCTCGGATTGGTCACAAGACCGACTCTGCGCCCCTCGATTTCCCAGAAATTATGTTTTTCCAGCATCTCGATTCCGGTCATGACCTTGGGATTTCCGGCCATGGCAGAGACGCACGAAATGACGGCAAACGTAATCGCTAACAGCTTATGTTTCAATGCATCCAGCATATCATTTAGTTTTCAATGGTCGCAATTTTTCCAGCAAACAGGATATCATTGTTCTCCGCATTGAAGATAGCGAATACGAACGGTCTGTCCACATTCATAATGAATGGCCTCGGCTCAGGTCTGACGGAAGTGAGTCTCACGCCTACGGATGTAACTGCCGCAGCCTCGGAACCCTCTTCGTTGACCTCGATGAAACATTTCTGGCGGACCTCATCCACTGCCACGCCCGCCTGCGTCATCGCACTGAAGTCAGCAGCTCCCGAAAACGCCTTGTGCACGCCCATCGACTGGAGCAAGCTGTTCATTATCAATGTTGTATTGACCTTGAACTTAGGCATTGACAATGCGACGGTCTGCATGGTCGCGGATTCCATGAAATTCTTGAACCTGTCAGCATTCACGTAAGAAAGGAAATCCTTCATGTCCACGCCTTCCGCCGGCAAGCAGACAACCATGTTCCAATTCCCTGATTTATAAGGAAGTACCACGAACTTGCAGCCACTGATTTCTCCGCAGAGGAACGATTTCCTGATATGCAGGAAGTCGGTATTCTGCACTGCTGAAGGGCTGTGGAACACCGCCTTGAATGTGGAATTCTTGTCGAACTTATATTGCCACGGAGCCTTGAAATACAGGGCATTGAGAAGGAACATCATCATATCGGAGCCGATGTTGTCGATAATTTCAGGAATCTTTCCGGAGGTCTTGTCAGAGCACCATTTGTTGATTTCCTTGACGGTAGCCGGCACGGAAAAGTCCCTTTCGGCAATTTCAGCGGAGTATGCGTTCTTCAAAAGGCTTGCATATCCCGGCAGGACCGGAAACCCGCTTCTGATCCACACCGAATTGGCGCTGGAGATGATGCTTCCGTCACCACTTTCGAGGATATCGCCTGAGTATGAAGCATTTTTCAATGCGGAAACGAGCTCCGCCTTGGTATCGCCTGCAGCACCTTCGGCAAGCATTGACAATGCCATTCCTGCGCTGTAAGGTGACACGACGATGTTTTCAGCAGCATTGCCGCTTGCGGAAACGGCTTCATTGAACAGGGACAGGCCGAAGGCTAGACGTCCGTCAGCATTGCCCCCGATGGTGGAGACGGCTTCGGGCGCGGTCGTGTTTTCGGCGACGGTATTGTCGGCTGCAGTTTTCCTCTGGGTTCCGCAGGAAACCACGGCAAGGGCCGCAAGGGCAAACATAAACTTCTTCATAACTTATTGTCTTTTAACAATTTTACCATATTCAGGATCTACTTTCACCAGCGATGTCACGGCTACCGTAGCGAGGCAGCAGATTATCACCATCCAGAAGAACATCGTATAGCCGAGCCATTCCTGAAGATAGCCGGCCACAGCCCCCGGAATCATCATGCTGAGCGCCATGAAGGCAGTGCAGATGGCATAATGCGAGGTCTTGAATTCTCCTTCGGCAAAGTACATCATAAACAACATATATGCCGTAAAACCGAAGCCGTACCCGAATTGCTCCACCGCAATGCACGTGCTGATAATCACCAGGTTATGAGGCATTGCCATACTCAGATATACGAAAGTGAGGCAAGGGAGGGTCATGCAGGCGGCCATCGGCCAGAGGGATTTCTTGAGGCCCCAACGGGATGCCGCCATGCCGCCGATGATGCCTCCGACCGTCAGCGCAAGGACGCCGATGGTTCCGTAGACAATGCCGACCAGGGAGGTGTGCAGTCCAAGTCCGCCTTCGCTGGCCGGGGAAAGCAGAAACGGATTTACCATCTTGAGCAGGAATGCTTCCGGCAATCTATAAAGCAGCATGAAGATTATCGCTATCCACACGCCGGGTTTACGGAAGAATGAGACAAATGCCTTGGCGAATTCACCGGCGGAACCGGAACCGTCCGTGCTCACGGCAGAATCTCCGGCAGGCCGTGGAAGGGCAAAGGAGTGATATATCGTCAATATGGTGAAAATGACCGCAGTAAGTCCTATCGTCAATGACCATGCAAGCGGGATGTTCCCGGTCTTTTCTTCCAGGACTCCGGCCACGACGACCAGAACTCCCTGTCCGAAAATCGAGGACAGACGGTAGAATGTGCTTCTTATGCCGACAAAGAACGATTGCTGGCCGCTGTCAAGGGCGATCATATAGAAGCCGTCGGCGGCGATGTCGTGGGTAGCGGAGGCGAATGCCGCGAACACGAAAAGGAGCAACGTGAAGGTAAACAGCGACATAGGGACCTGCGTGGAGGTCTCCGGAGAAGGCAATGTCAGGGCGAGCAGCACGAAGGCAGCCGATACCAATGCCTGCATCATGACAATCCACCAGCGCTTGGTCCGGAATATGTCCACAAGCGGGCTCCAGAGCGGCTTGAGTGTCCATGGCAGATATAACAGGCTGGTAAACAGCGCCATTTCGCCATTCGGCACGCCCATTTTCGTAAACATTGTCACGGAAATGTTGTTAACTATGAAATACGGAATGCCTTCCGCGAAATACAATGTCGGAATCCACCACCAGGGCGATCTTCCTGTAACTTTGCCGGTCATGGAAATTATGGGTTATTGGTTCTTCTGACAGAGCAGATGCTTCCCGGATAATAATGGGAAAGGATATCCCTGTACCTGTATCCTCTGGATGACATTACCGCCGCACCGATCTGACAAAGCCCTACTCCATGCCCCCAACCGGCGCCATGCAGTACGACAATATCTTCTTCAAATGACGTTCCGGACGGCTGAATATCCACCACGAAGGCGGAGCTCTTCAGATGTGATGCAGACAGGAACTTTCTGATGACCAGTTCCTTACCGACAGTCATCGAAGATTTGGTCCCGCGTATTTCCAGAAGCGTGATCCTGCCGGAAGGTCCGCGTTTAAGAGGCTCAATGCTTTCCAGCATACCTATGTCATGTCCCGAGCGGGAGGCAATCAATTCCGAAAGTTCCTTACGTGTGTACCTGACTTCCCAGCGGAAAAAGTCCTTGGTCTCCAGGTCATAGTCATTGAGCACCTGCGCGAGAATCTTGCCGTTTTCGGTATTGCAGAAAGCATCCGACGACTCTTCCATCTCGCCCATTATCCATTTGCGGGCATTGTCCTCCTGCGTCAAATCCGGAATCTTTTCCTCGGACGGCGTATCGGGAACGGCTGCAAGATACGGATAATCAATGTCTTCCCAGCACGAGCCGAATCTTTCCATCATACCGCCGCAGCACTTGGAGAAACGGGCATCGCAAATCTCCCCGTCATAGGTCAGGACTTCTCCCCATGTCTGGTCGACAGCCTTGCGGACATTGTCCCCTACTGCCACCGTAAGTCCCTGGTATCTCTGGCAATGGTCATCGGCGCAGACATCGAAAGCCTTGTGGTCATCTCTGCCGAACCATTTGACGAGATGATAATCGCCGTCGACGATGCGGTCTTCTTTGACGGAGGACCCGAAAGAATGGACATTGTCCCGTCTTTCCTGGATTCTGGCCATGAGCCATGAACGGGAAATCACGGCATGGGCTTTCAGAAATTCGAGCGAGGCTGTGGCCTTCATCTCGGAAGAGATGACGCTGAGCAGATAGTCCTCAACGCCTACCACATTGACAGCTACCACCTTACCGTCATCGACAATGAATTTCAATGACCCTGCAAATTTCTGGACCTGACTTCTTTCCCAATGGAAACCGATGCCGATGGTCACGCCGTACAATATGAATGTAGGCTCGGCGAACATCGTGGACATGGTCTGCGCATCGAAAAACAGCTCATCGTACAATGTTCCGTTATAGGAAATCCGGCCGTTTTCATACACGACTTTCTGCCTGCCGGCGCCATCGGAAATTATCTCGAATCCGATTTCATTGCCGGACATTATGCCGACCTGGACAGTCTGCTGGCTGCGTGTCAGCTTCCAGATTATATTGCGTTCAACTTCCTCACTTACAGATACTTCCGAGAGCATATCCTCCAGAAGCCCGGTATTCAGTTTATCATAATCGTCCTCATGCGGCGCCACGAACAGTCCCGCCATGTCGGCACAGCCGGGGCTCATCGTCAGATGGTCCGGACCGTCGGAAAAATAGTGATGTGAACGATGCTTGCCACGTGCCATGAGGACGGCCCGGTATTCGCCGAAGCGTCCATGCGATATGCCTGACACTTTCTGGGAAGGCCGCACCTTGTACCATGTCAGGAGATTGAACATCGGCTCGGTTTCGTCTTCCCGCTGCGGAAGGCAGTCCAGCAGCCTGTAGAACAGCTTCGCCATGGACTTGGACGTGCGTGCAGTAAGCACGAACACGCCTCTCGTAAATTTATGATAATGAAAGAGTTCCGCATCCTGAACAGAGGTCAGCCAAGTAAGGTCTTCCCTACCGCCGTCCAGGTTCAGGTCAATGTCTCTTTCCAATGGCATGAGTCCGCGCGGACAGGCCTGGAAATGAAAATGGTCCGGAGCGGATGCACCACATTTAGGCCCGTTGTAGAATATCGTGAAGTCCGGAAAATGTCTTGCCAGGTCGGTCATGTCAGGCATACGGTGCCATATCGACTGGGGCACATGGACATCTCTGGCTATCACCAGATGCTTCGGGAAAATCGGATAGGGATTCACCAGCATCTCATAGCGGCGCCCCTTTCGTCCTTCGAATGCCATAAAATGCTGCTCTTCAGGCCTGCTGGCACTGCAAAGGAAACATTTTCTGCTCTGTATGGAAGCCTTGTCCACCTTCGCTGCGGACGAACGTATGCGCTCCGGGTTATGCTGGACCGTGACCTCCAGACCGCCCACCATGAGTTTACGCGTCAATGCTTTTTTCATTGACCTGAAATTGGCGGCTGCCGCAGGCCAGACGGACAGCTGGTCGCGGACGAACTTGGAAATATCGTTATCCATTGGCAGACAGGTTTTTATGATTCAGCGCAATCCTGGCTTCAAATTCCCAGGTGCGGATGCTGTCCTTGTAAAGATTATTGGCATTGACCCTGGCGATGTCGAGTGCGGCGTCAGAATTTCCTTCCCAGCGGCGACAGCAATACAGCGGTTCATAGATGCGGCCGATATGGTATTCCCGGCTGATCCTCAGCCCCACGGCATAGTCCTCGCCATAGCTGACATTCGGGAAATTGATTTCGCGGAGCAACGGCACATAGAATGCACGCGGCGCACCCAAACCATTGATTCTCAATGCATTGTTCTTCCCGTTATCTTCCGTCCATTCTTTATGGTCAATGATTCCCGGAGGAAGCGGTTTCATGTCGAAGTCGGTCATTTCATAGGCCCCGATGACCATCGCGCAGCCTTCCTTTTCGAAAACATCCACGATTTTCTGAAGCGTCGTGGAGTCCTTGTATACGTCGTCGCTGTCGAGCTGGACCGCATAAAGCCCGCACCTGCTGTCGTGTACCGCCAAGTTCCAGCAGCCGCCGATGCCAAGGTCCCCACGTTCCGGCGTCACGACAATGAGCCGGCTGTCGTCAATGCCCGCGAGGATTTCGGCCGTCCCGTCCGTAGAATGATTGTCTACGACAATGACATTGTAACCGAAGCTGCATTCCTGGGACAATGCACTTTTAACGGCGTCTGCAATAGTCCTTACCCTGTTGAAAACCGGAATGATTACTGAGACAGACGGCGTTTCATGCTGATGGTCAATATGTTTCGTTCCAGGTGCCAGATATGCTCCCGCACGTTTGAGGTAAGCGGTGCAGATTTTTTCCATCTCCACCTGCACTTCCCTGTTACGCGGGTTCACATAGTCGAACTGCTTTTCGCCTGACTTGCGGAGGTCGGTCTCCACCTCGGTATAGAGGTATTCACCGATATGGACTTTCTTGGCCATGCGGAGACGCAGGTCATACATTGCCCCGAAGCTGTAGTCCACATCCATTTCCGTCACGGCTTTCCTGAATGAGTCGGCACGATACACCTGCACCGGCCCAAAATCGAAGTCGTCTCTCAATGCTCCCTTCTGACATTCGATCACAGGATGACGGCGGCGTTCCCCGTTTCCGTCCGGTGTCGTAACCAGCTCATAGTAATCAGAATATAGCATGTCGGCCATCGTATATTCCGCCACTTCCGCGAAGCGTTCAAGGGCAAGATAGCCAAAATCGCAAGGATATGGCTTGGTGTTGATGACAATGTAATCGTCGGCAAGGTCAGCAGCGGCCTTGCGCAAATCTGATGTCCTGAGTACAGGGCTGTCAGACAGGATTTTGAAAGTGGCCATCAGGTTATGTGTTTTACAGCAGGGCCTCCAGGGATTTTCTGATTTTCCTGAATTCGCCCTCGAAATTAGGCGTGAAAATGGACTTGCCGAGGTTTTCCTCGATTTCATCCATTGACCAGTAGCGGCCTTCAGCCACCTCATCCAGGTCAGGATGAGGCGTGAAGTTTCCTACTGCCGCGAATATGTTTATGAGTTCCCTTTCCACATCGCTCTGGAAAATGTAGTTTCCAAGCCAGATAGGATTGTACTCAGTGAATTTCAGTTCTTCTCCGGATTCCCTGAACAATGCCTCGCTGACATATTCCCCATAGTCAATATGTCCGCCGACCGCCGTGTCCCATCTGCCAGGAAGCAGGTCCTTTTTCATGGAGCGCTTCTGGAGATAGAGCTGGTCGTAGCGGTTGAGTATATGAAGGTGCACTACCGGGTGCAGAAGCATTGACCCGCCATGGCACCATGCGCGCGAAGCTTGTGCGTATACGATACCGTTTTCGTCTATCACGGGCAGCATTTCCGTTCCCGGAGCGGGCCTGTCGGCAGGCTTGTCGGCTGTAGGTTTGGGCAGCACGACCGCCGGAGAGGCCGGATAAACCAGATCGAACATGGTGCTACAGCGTAAATAGGATCATGAGCTGCGCCACGAGGACTCGCATGAACATTGTCAACGGATATACGGTAGCGTAACTGATTGACGGATAGTTGGTACCGTATACTTCCTGGGAGAATGCGAGCACAGGAGGGTTCGTGGTTCCACCTGAGACGAGACCGCAGATCTGATAGAAGTTGAGCTTGAATACCAGTCTGGCGAGCAACACTATGCAGGTGACAGGCACCAATGTAATCAGGGCACCGTAGAGAATCCACCAGTAACCACCGTTCACGATGGAGCTGATGAAGTTTTCGCCTGCTCCAAGTCCCACTGCCGCAAGGAAGAATGAGATGCCGATTTCACGGATCATCATATTGGCACTCAATGTGGTATATGTGGTGATTTTCAGCTTAGGGCCGAAATATCCGAGGAGGATAGCAATGATGAGCGGACCGCCGGCAAGACCGAGCTTGATGGGCTGAGGAATGCCAGGGAACTTGATAGGAAGGCTGCCGAAGATGACACCGACCACGATACCGAAGAAGATAGGAATCAGGTTCGGATGGCTGAGGCTGGCTGCCTTGTTTCCGAAGAGTCCGGCAACCTTGTCCATCGCCTCCTCAGGTCCTACGACCAGGAGGCTGTCTCCCACGTGGAGATAGAGGTTAGGGCTGGCTACGAGTTCCACGCCCGACCTGAATACACGGGTCACTGATACGCCATATATGGATCTGACATTCAAATCTTTAAGGCTGCGCCCCGTAATGGACGGCTTGGTAACGGTAATCTTCTTCGCAACGAGCTTGCTGTCCGGCTTGTCCCATTCCTTGAACGGCATGTCGATCTCGTCTCCGAAGAGAATCTTCACGAGGTCTTCCGCATCAGGAGAGGTGACAATCAGAAGCTTGTCGCCTTCTTTCAGGAGCATATCGGATGAAGGGACACATAGTTCGTCGTTACGCAGCACACGGGAAATGACGAAGCGGTCGCCGTTGTCTTTCGTTACATCGCCGATCGTCCTACCGAAAATGGCCGGGTTCTTCACCGCGTAAGTCGCACGTATGGCGCCGGTTCCGAGTTTGCCTTCATTGTCAAGGTCCTCTTTTTCCTTGTTCAGGTCGACATTGAAAATGGCCTTGAAAACCATCAGGAGAATGATTACTCCGAGGACACCGATCGGGTAGGAAACCGCATAGGCCGATGCTATGGCTGAAGAAGCTTCTGCTGCCACGAACGATGGTGCACCTTCCGCAATCATTGCATCCGAAAGTGTCTGCTGGGCAGCACCGAGACCCGGGGTGTTGGTAACCGCACCGGACATGACGCCGGTCATGGTCTGAAGGTCTTCGCCGGTAACCAGGTGTATGATGCAGGTAACGAGCACCGCAAGCAGCACGAGCGTAATTGCAAGCATGTTCATGGTCAATCCGCCTTTACGGAAGGAATGGAAGAATCCCGGACCGACCTGAAGTCCGATGCTGAATACGAACAGGATAAGGCCGAAGTCCTTCATGAATGCCAGGATATGCGGGTCGCCCCTGAGGCCGAAGTGGCTGAGGAGAATGCCGATAAAGAGGATCCATGTGGAGCCGATGGAAATTCCCTTGAACTTGAATTTGCCCAGATAAAGGCCGAGGGCGATTACCACAGCAAAAAGAAGGATGGTATGCGCGATACCGGTTCCCAAGAATAAGTCTCTCATTTCTATAATCTTTTACATATTGATCTTAACACAGAACGCTGATTTTCCGTCAGCCTTCCCGTCAATGTACCAGGTTATCGTACCGTCTTCATTTTCCGTACGTACCTTTTCGAGGGTAATTACCTCGCCGGCGCGTGTCTCATGGATGAATGTCACCGTGACGTCTTTCACCGGCCTTGTTTTAAGTTCGTCAAAATCAATGCAATCCATCGCCCAAACCACGTATCTGGCATTGTTCGTATGTCCGAGAAGGTCAATGTCGGAGAACTCCACCTTGTGTTCGCCGGCAATTTCCGGGGTCACGCCTCGCGGCATCATCACCTTGTCCGCAGGCCTTTCGATGGCATTGTCCTTACAGACGGTATCCTCGGGGATCATTTCCATCACGTCGGCCGTGCGGCACATGGTCCTGTTGGCGACATCGAGTATCACCCAGGAGCTGGTGGCCCGCACAAGAAGGTCGCCGCCGGCATTCTTCAGTTCGAAGTCCCTGAGGTAGAAAGGTCCGTAAGGTCCTTTGTGCCAAGTATATAGTTCAATGTTTTCGCGCCATTTGGGGTGACGGATGAATTCATAGTGCATTCTCGACAGCACCCAGGCCTTGCCTTCCGTCTGGAGCGCGTCATAACCGAACCCGAGCGCCGTAGCTGCCTGATAGGCAATTTCCTGTGCCAAGTCCATAAATGCTGCCGGTTTCATGTCCATATTCGAGTCCACGTCATAGCACGGGACTTCGCTGACCATGACATATTTCTTGTCTTTTGTATACTGTCCGCTCATATTTTTTTCATTTATCTTACAAAATTACAAATCTTGCCGGACTTTATCAAAAATCGCGTGGACTGGAAATAATGTGTACCAATTTGGTACTTGTTTTGAGAATTACTATATTTGTGCAGTAAACAAGAAATATTATGGTCGTAGTAAGTAGCAGAGAATTCCGAGCCAATCAGCGAAAATACTTTGATTTGGCTCGCACCAATGATGTCGTGATTACTTCAAGAACTCACGGCAGCTATCGTCTTGTACCTGTCCAGGATGACGACACCATCATGAACAGCACAACTTTGAACGCCAAAATCCGTCAGGGCATTGCTGATTACGAGGCAGGAAAAGTATACAGAATGAACGACGGCGAGAGTACCAAGGACTTTATTGACAGAATGATTAGCGAAGACTGAAATGTACACTCTTGTTTTTACCGAAGACGCAAAAAAAGACCTGAAAGAACTCAACAAGAGAGCACCACTGGCCTTGGCAAAACTATCCAAACTCCTTGAAGAAGTCAGAGAACACCCTCGGGCGGGACGCGGCCACGCCATATTTTTGAATGTGCTGATTTTCAATGAATTATAAAACATAGCGTGGAAACGCAGCCAAAAAAAGCCTGCATTTCCACGCTGTCGTTTAAATAGTATCTGATTATCAATTAGTTACAAAAATACCCGTGGCCGCGTCCCGACAGGAATTCATTTTTGGAAAAATGAAAAACCGGGGCATCAGTGGTGTGATGTCCCGGCGAGGTGTTTATATCAGTGTTTGTAATGCCAGACTACTTTACTACATATGAGGTCAAGTCTGACTTGTCAACTGTAATAGTCCCGGCATCGATTGCGGCCTTCTGTGCGGCAGTGACATAGATAGTCTTCATAGTACACTTCATTCCGTAATAGTCTTGAGCTTCTCTCCTTGCCTTCAATGATTCCAATGACGTACAGCCGGTGATATCCAGGGATGCGCACCTTTCATAATCATAGGCAATCATCCAGCTTGAGCATGTAATATCAATACTTTTGACCTTAGAGCCAGAGAATGTAAGAGACTTGCTGTTAAGACCCGAATCATCTGGATTTCCGAGAGAGAACGACTCTACCGGGCTGTCTCCAAACTTAACTGTTTCAAGCATACTATACTCTTTAGCCAGCACTGTCTTAAGTTTCTTGCAACCTGAAAGATCGATCGTCCTGACAGTTTGAGACTTATCCAATGTCAATTCAGTAAGTTCAGGAAATCCGTCGAGTCCGTCAATAATAGTAGCCTGCAAACCATAGTAATACTCACCTGACAATGTCAATGACGTCGAAGTAAGACCGGCATCTACCACTTCACATTCTGTACTTTCACCGGAAGTGATAATCCAACCCTGCTTGGAAAGTGCTTCACGCACCTTAGCATCGGTGATATTGCAAATGATAGGATTAGGATTCTGCTGCTTAATCGAGAACTGATGCATGACGATGCCGTTGGCATCTGCCTTATGGCAGTTCATCACAGTAACCCTGGAACCTTTAGCTTCAGGAGCGGAGAATACAAAAGTATAATCCGTAAGTCCGTCTGCTGCCTTTTTACCCGCAGTTTCAGACACTTTTTCAAGCCAGGTAGATTCAAATGTCAGGAAAGGAACCACATTCGCCCTCACTACAAGTTTGATATCACCGTATGCAGCGAGATCTTTCACGATATCAGGCGTCTCGCAAAGCATGGTATCCCTCTGTGCCTGTGTAACATTGACCTTGATATCACCACGGGATGCACCCTTGATTATGATATCTGAAGTACGGGCAGTAAATTCCTTGCTTCTTTTCACATTGAATCTCAAGGTAGTCAAGCCGAACGCATCAGACCTCTGATCAAAAGAAATCCAGTCCGCACCGCCATCACTATAATCATATTCAAATTTTTCAATGTTAGTCTTGAGTTTTATGACAACAGCATTTGCATCAGCCGATACATCCACTTTGTCTTCAGACTCCAGATTAATCACCTGACCGGCAGAGATTTTCACCTTGACCTGCTGAACCGCAGAACCCGCAAAAATCTTGAAAAACACTGAGTCAGTAACCATCGAAGATGATGGAGCAACTGTAAAAGTAACCTTTTCTCCGGATTTACCACCGGTCTTATCGGCAGTCACCCAATCAGAGATTCCGGACACCCGCCAATCTTCAGAACTGGTTACTGTCACATCAAATTGACCTCCCTCTGAATCACTAATGATTTCATTGGTGGAAAGCGAGACTGAACTTAAATCCAGGCTCTCCTTTCCTTCTTCACCACAGCTTGAAAGCATCAGAGCTGCAGAAGCGAGAATAACAATATATTTTTTCATCGTTTATCTAATTCTCTGTTAATATGGGTTGGTTTTAAGAGACGTTGTAGTAGGATAATAAAATTTCGGTTCTATCAATCTACATCCGTAAAGGCCCTCGGAAAGGTTGCTGAGGTATCCGAACTGAGTTTTGCTTCCCTGGTTATTTGCAGCCCATGGAGCGAATACCATATAATAGCCATATTCACTTTCGGCAACATCCTTGGCCGTACTTACTGCAATAGCACCATATCTTGCCATTTCAGTAGACTGACCGGAGCAGTTTGCCTTGGTCATACCTGCCATAGGCCTGCCTTTACTGCCATAGTTGGCAACAGCGATGTCAAGCCATGCACCTGCTTCGATTCCATCTATGTAATCCTCTCCTCCCATATATCCATACTGGAATGTGGTCACATATTTGTCAGGCATAGCTTTCTTGGTCTCAAACATAAGACGTGCACCAGCCACAGAAGATGGCCTGGTAAACAACGGGTTACTGAGATCCGGATCTTTTGAATACTCATCATCGAAATTCACGCCATCCAGATTGTATGCATAGCACATCGCGGCAATCTTCTGGGCGAAATCCCGTGCACCCATTTCGGAAAGCTGTGCAAGACCTGCTTCGTCATGGTTTCCGAGGAGACCGAGAATCACCTTGATACCACACTTGCGGAGCGGCTGGATTACCTCTTCATTGTGAGCGAGTATATAAGAAACCTGAGGGTTTGTGTAGATGTAAACCTCACCCTTCTCTCTGTCATAGTTGATATTGGCAGCGAAAAGAACCATATAGTTCACAAGATAGCGACCATCCTCCATCTTCCACTGAAGAGCATTCAGCGGGTTGGTATCATTCACCTCAAAGAAGAAGAAAGTCTCTTTCTCGCCAGGTTTTCTATCCGTATTGCCCTCACCTGCAAGGTTTTTCACGAGATAAACGCAGTGAGATTCTTTCTTGGAGACAGAAACTCCGTCAGTCTTGACCTCTGCCTTGAGAGGAAGAAGATAAGTCTGGTCTTCCTCGAACTCATCGGTTCCAAGAGTTGGAATGATGAGATCAAGTGAATAAGAAGCCTTGTCGTCAGGTGCCATCACGATTTTGCCATCATGCTGAATCTGAACCTTATCGGCAGGATAAAGCTTGAATGAAGTACCATGCTCGGCATTGTAGGTGTCGAGATATTCCGCATCAAAGGAGATGGTTACATCCACTCCTTGTTTAGGCACTCTCGAAAGTCTGAACTCTACAGCTGTAGAATAGTCTTTCTTGCGAAGCTCCACGATAGTGCTGGTCTTGCCGTTGTTGGCATCACGCACAGCACCTTTAAGCTCTTTTACATTGTCATACTGCGACTCGTCCAAAGTTCCGATCTGGATATCATCCGTGCAGGATGAAAGCATCACCCCTGAGCAGAGGACAGAAACCGCAAGCATATTAAAATATCTTTTCATCTTGTATTCAATTTAATGCTATTGTTTATGGAAGAGAAACCTTGGTCCAACCAGGATTGGAGTCCACCGTAAGGTCATTGCCGTTAACACTGTAATCCTTGATTGTATTGCCTGCGCCCTCATCGAATTTCCAGTAAGCCACGAGACCTTCAGATTCAGGATCGACTGTATAGAAATGGGCAGGAGCATTGATTTCTTCAGCGGTAAGAGTCTTGTTCCAGATTCTCACTTCAGAAATCTTACCGTCAAGATAACGGTCCGATGCATAAGAATATCCAATCCAGAAACAACGTGAGCCATCACTCTCATTGGTATGAGCAGCTCCCAAGCTTATGCTAGACACGCCGCAATTACCTGAAAATTTCTGTACGCCATTGTAGTATACTTTCACCTCGCCATTGTCGAATGTAACAGCTACATGATACCATTTGTTGGTGTCGAACTGAAGATCGCTGCTGGTAAGATTCCGTGAGCATGCCACCTGGAGCTGGTTATCAGGAACACCTGAATCACCGACACGGAGAAGGTAGTTGCCCTCAATACCCATAATGGTGGAAATCTGACGTCCGAACTTATTGAAGTTCACCATGCATTCCATAGTGAAATTGGTCAAATCGTCCACGATGCTGCCATCTTTCCATGAAGGGTAAGCCCTGTTCTCAGCAAGGTCAGCAACCACATTGACAAGAGCTGCGCCCTTGAACACATAATATACGACCGTCTTGGATTCAAGCACATCAATACCCTGTACATCAGTAAGTTTGACAGGCTGGACATATACAAGTTCACGATCCAGTTCCTCAAGACCATTGAAAGAAATCTCTACTTCAGGAGAAGCATTGGCTCCTTTGTTAATCTTCAAAGTAGACTCGGCAATCTCGCACTTCCCTTCCGGAAGAATGATTGCATCATCATTGTAATAAGACTGCTTGTATACAGACAACAATTCAGGAGCTGCAACAAGTTTGGCTGTAACCTCACAATCCGTCTGAAGAGCAGTGCTTATGGAAAGTGTTCTGCTGACAGTCACGGTCGAGCCGGTCTGTTTTACCAGAATCTCATCGGCAGCGTTGGAAGCATTCAGATAGAGCTTGTTGTCGAAATGATGCTCATCCATCCGCTTGCTCTCCGTCTGGCAGCCGGCAAATGTCAATGCCGCAGCAAAAAGAATAAAGCTGTATTTCAATGTATTTTTCATCTTCAATGCTTAATTAAGTGGTGAAGGGTTCATTATCGCTATGGCCTTGCGGACATTCGGATAAACGAACTGAATATTAAAATAGTCATTCTGCACATTAGAGATGCAGATACCTGCCTTGGTCACGCCGGAAGTCTTCTGAGTCGTCCAGTAAGCCGCACCGGTTATAGCAGTAAGAACATTGCCATTGTCATCCTTGTCAAGGAAAGTACCCTTGGTATCACCCGGATCTGTCAATGAAACGGTGGTAACTCCCATCACAAACTTGTCAGCAGGGATGTTTCCGAAACGCATAGCCTGATTGACCAGATAAGAGAATGAATATACATTCAATTCTGACAATGCCGGTATGATAATGTAATCAGCGTTCTTAATCAGTGACATATCTTCGTTCAACAGATACTGAGGATTTCCCTCGTAGAAGAAAGAAGCGTCAGCATTGGATTTTCTCCACTCACGGATTCCTTCAAGGAAAGCCTCCTGCTCGGCAAGAAACTCCTCCTGACCATTTTCAGGAACACTGAGAGGATTCTTTGTAGTGTAAGAAGCGTTGATACCATCATAGCCATACTTTGTGAAAAGTTCAAGCTGCTCCGCAACAGCATTTTTCACAAAATCATTTTGCGATGTCGGCGTCTCTACCGGTTCTGAAGGAGTTTCCCCCTCACCTTCCGACGCTGTCGTTTCAGGATGAGCGGCGTTCCATTCTTCAAGATATGCCTTGTAAGAGGCAATGATGTCGCTGCAGCTGATTTCATAAAGGACCTTCATGCCTTTCTTCGCGCGGACTTCCTTCATTTCAGCCTGAATTTCAGCACTGAGTTTATCAGGATTCTGAAGAATCACATAGTCAATGCTGTCCGGAAGAGCATTGATATGCTCAGCCTGTCCGGCAGGTGATGTTGCCTTGTTGTCGAACTTGGCAATCACGACCTTATGGTCACTGTCCCTGTAATCTCTAAGAGACTGCATATACTGTTCATAGAGCTCAGGTGCATCAGTCTTGAGATCAGGATATTTGATATTGACGCTTTCCGTCTCGGTCCAGTCGGAGCATGATACCATAAGGAGCACCACTGCGAAACCGAGGACAGCCTTAGCCAATTTATTATCTTTAATTGTCATCATTAAGGATTTTTAATGTTAGTTCTTGTAATAAGGGTTGTCAGGATTGCAGTCGAACCACAGGCGGGTACTCATGTTATCCTCACCTTTGAGAAGATTGCTGACAGCATTATGATAGTTCTCAGCATTGGAGGTGGTCTCATTTGTAGGGTAAGCCATACGCCTTGCACCCTTGCGGGAATCTACCATACCGTTACTCTTGTTACCCTTATCTGATACAGGAATGAGTGTAGGATAACCGGTTCTTCTCCAATCCGCCCACGCCTCGTTACCGAGCAGCCAGTTGGCAATCCATTTCTGGGTAATGATACGCTCCTGCTTCTGGGCAGTTGTAGCGTTTTCGTCCCAAGCGATGGTGATGGAAGAAAGTGTCTCAGCATAAGTGTTGGAACCTGAAGGATCGGTGTATGTACCAGGTATGCTGGAGTTGTCAGCTATATACTGAGCTGCACTGCCAGCACCCCACTGCTCAAATGAAAGTGCAATGCCTTTCTCATAGAAATCCTTTGCAGAACCGCCCATATCATAACCGAACACGGCAACCGCCTCCGCCTCAAGGAATGCAACCTCTGCAGCATTCATCCAGCATACAGGATCTGTCACCTTGAGAGTGAAGCCTGAGAACTGATGACCGATGGAAGCCTGGTTAGGGATAATGATACCTCTTCTCATTCCGCATTATTTTTCAGAGGTTCCCCACTCGTCCATTGTGAAATAAGACGCACGTCTAGGGTCATTGTAACCATTCATGTAGCAAATGATGTCGGCTGCGACGTGAGAGTCACCTGCCGCTGTGGTACAAGCCGTTCCATTGGTGTGAGTCTTCACCTTGTTATATTCTACAGCGACCTTTATAGGGTTTCCGTCTGTTCCCCAAGAATCAAATCTGGCATTATCATCATTGGAAGTGAACACGCCTACTTCATTCTTGACAGCAGATTCAGCCATCTGCTTGGAAAGTTCCGGAGCCGCATAAGAAATTCGCATCGCAAGTCTGAGTTTCAGAGAGTTGGCGAGTTTAATCCATTTCTCGACATTTCCGCCGTAGATGGCGTCCGCATCGGCCGCAAAGTTGTTTGTACGGTTAGGCATAAGAGCCTCTACAGCAGCATCAAGTTCCTTGAACATTGCCTTATAGACATCTTCCTGGGAATCGTAAGGTACCGTAAGACTTCCGTCCTGTCCGATCTGAGTGTAAGGAATCGGGCCGTAAGTATCCGTAACTCTGTGCATTGCAGCAACCTTGATAATATCGCCGACCGCAAGGATTACAGGATCGTCAGTTACCTGATGTAGCTGTTTGTAGTTCGTGTAGATAACTGGAATGATCTTATCACTCTTCATGAATACATTGGTCCAGTTGTCTGTCGGGTTGTAATTGGAAATGGTATTGGCGAAGCCGGCATTGGCGTCAGCCATATATCCTCCTTGGGTACCGCCAAGAAGACACTCGGTGAACTGGGTAGTGTTAACATCCGGTGAAATGACGCCATTTGCGATTCCGGTGAGGGATGCGCGGATGATATATCCGTCTCTCTGCATCTCATCGTCAGAAACACCGTACGGGTTCTTGTTGATTTCTTCAAAGTTCGATGTGCAGGCAATTCCGCAAAGGGCCAAAGCCGCCACCGAGAATACTTTATTTATTTTCTTGTTCATTGTAGAAAGCCTCCTTTTAGAATTTGATTCTCACATTGAAGCCAAAGTTTCTGGTGTTCGGCATCATGAAATAGTCGAGACCTGAATAGAAGTTGCTTGTAGCGGAAGCCACTGTTTCCGGATCATACGGAGCTTTGTTGTAGATCATCCAGAGGTTACGTCCCACAACCTGCAAAGTAAGGTCGAAGAGTCCGCCTAGCATCTTCTTAGGGAATGTATAGCCGATAGAGGCCTCCTGAAGTCTGACATTGGTAGCCGAGTATGTATAATACTGTGGGACAGCGTCTCCGGAGCCGATAGCCGTATACCATTTATTGGCATCAATGAGGTCAGAACCATTGATATAGACACCGCCGTTGTCACGTGCCGCAGCAGAAGCTTCAGATACGCCATAGTAATCGAGCATAGCCTGGGTTCTGGAATAAACCACTCCGCCGAGACGCGCCGTAAGCATGAAGCCGAAGTTGAAGTTCTGAACCTTGAAATCATTTCTCCAAGCCATATTCGCCTTAGGGAGTACGCTGCCCAGCTTGATGTAGCTGTCGAGATCCTTGATCACTTCAGTCGCCACGTTGCCTTCTGCATTGACATAAATCTTGCCGTTGCTGTCTCTTACGAAGTCCTGGCGAGAGTAAAGGTCGCCGAGGGAACCGCCTTCCTTGAGGATGAATCTGGCATTGCCGAGGCCGCCGACTTCCATTGCGGAGATATTGAGAGGCTCGCCGGTAACAGGGTTCATGACATCCTTCACGAGGGAGACGATCTTGTTCTTGTTGGTAGAGAAGGTATAGCTGCTGTTCCATCCGAAAATTCCCCAGGTCTTGTCGAATCCGAGCGAAAGCTCGACACCCTGGTTCTGAACGTCTCCGGACTGGATAGGAATCTCAGAGTAACCGGAACCTGTAGAAATTTCAGGATAGATGGTCTGGTTCTTCGTATGTGTGTTGTAGTAAGAAGCATCGAGGCTGAACCAGTTCAGGAAACGTGCGGTAATACCGACCTCCCAAGAGTTTGTTCTCTCCGGTTTGAGGTTCTCTACAGGATAAGCTGTCTGAGTGTTCCATGAGTTTCCTTTATCAGGCCATTCGTGCATAGGATTTGCAATCCATCTTCCGAAAGGAACGCCTACAGAAGCCCATGAAGAGCGTACTTTCAAGTATTCCAGCTGCTTAGGCATGTTCGGGATAATCTCGGAAAGCACTACAGAAGCACCGACAGAAGGGTAGAAGAAACCTTTCTGGTTCGAACGTGGACCTGCAAGCTGTGAAGGCCAGTCGTTACGACCTGTAAGGGTAAGGTAATATGCGTTCTTGAATCCGATCTCAGCAGAAGCGTACACTGCCTGTGTCTGCTCTCTCCAGCCGGCCTGTTTCTTTACAGACTTGGACTGGCTGATAGCGAATTATTGCTGTCCGCTAAAAGTTAGCGAGCAACGAGATATCCATCCGCAGTGCTGT
>OWHX01000497.1_pt1 | contig 21891 bp, 16 predicted proteins | sample 1732801 | NCBI WGS metagenome assembly OWHX01 (sample SAMN05065755, study PRJEB22554) | human gut metagenome | biome: ENVO:2100002; feature: ENVO:00000062; material: ENVO:00002003 | host: Homo sapiens | place: USA
GTCGGCAGCGTCAGATGTGTATAAGAGACAGGGGGGGGGGAATAACGCCCACCTAAGCTATACCCCTAGTAACTCCAACGCCTCCCACAATCCAGCCCCCTACCCACGCTGGTTTTATGCTATCTTTGGGCTTTTTATCCTGCTGTATGCGAGCTTTATCATCGCAGACTCTGCTTTCCCTATGCTAAATGGCGATAGTATTTCTTTCTATCAGCAGTTGTTAGAATCCAAAAGCGCGTGGCACGGGCTTGACACAGATATGAAGCGATTTTTTCCCCCTTGCTGGGTGGAATCTTGCCCTAATCGCGCAGTTTTCCACTAGTCCTTATGCCTTTATGCTAGGCAATGCCTGCGTGCTTGTGGTGTTTTCGCTCTGTTTTATCTATCTAGCGCGCATGAGTGGGGCTAGGGCATGGTGGTCGCTGGTAATGCTTGTCTGTATCGTGCTAAGTGCTGGTTATACTAAGCTGCTTGTAGAAATCGTCTTCCCAGAGACGACACAAACGATGTTTATGCTGTTATTTTTATGCTGCTGCTTTGGAGTGTATCGGCTAGATGCGAAAGCAGAATCTAGCGCAGATAGCAAGTGCTCTTGGAAAATCTTAGGGCTTGGTGCATTGGCGCTAGTGTTTGGCAATGCTGTTATTTATCTTAAAGAAGTGTCGTTTATCATTGTATCTGGATTTGGGTTTTTGCATGTAGCGCTCTCCTATCTTGCCCAGAAACGCCGCGCAAACTCCCTAGAGAAACGCCCACTCTCTAAGCGCATAATTATCTTTGATAGTCTGCTTATGCTCTCTGGTGTGGTATTTTTGCTTGTCTATGCACTCGCCACGCATGGTGCGCAAAATAACTATGCAAGTGCGGTCGAGGTATTCTCTCCGCTTCGCACAATCATCGTGCTATTCCTTAGCGCACCATTCCTAAGTCTCGCGCTCCCTGTGATTATGGTGCTGCGTGTGCGATCTCTGCTCTCTGGCGAGGCGGAGGTTAATGTGTTTTGGGATTCTTTGGCACTCATCGCGCTTGGCTATATGGGGGCATTTCTTGTGCTTGGCATGGGGAGCTTTCATTATTTCATGCCTGCAAATATTTTAGCCGCTCTCTATCTGCTCTTTTTCCTTGCTAATCACAACTTCACACGCCTAGAAAAGCTCGCTAGAAATCTTGTGCTAGCATTTACAGGCTTTATTCTCTGCACCTCAAGCGTGCCACTAGGCATTCACTATCTAACGCTCAATAAAGCCCAAAATCGCAATATCAACGACACCATGAGCTTCCTGGCAGACTATATCCGTGATCATACACACACTAGAATCTATTTTGAAGGCTTTGGGCGTGGGCGAGATCTTTACTATGGTAGCTGGAGTTATGGGGCGTTTTTCAATATTTTGCCCAGTGTTTATGGCGTGCATAATTTTGACATCGCTAGTAAAGAGCCAAATGGCAAAAACTTTACCCTAGACCTCAAATCACCACTAAGCTTTTTCAACTCCAAGGAAGTGCGCACGCCAGATTCTAGCGACTTGCTTATTATCACAGCACTTAGCGATGTAGGTGTGCTAGATTCTAGGATTGCAGAGCTAGAATCTAGCCACGAGCTACTATTCAAAACAAGCAACCACCCCTATTTCCCACAATACACGCTTATGAGCATAGGGGCAAAGCTTTTGCAAGATTGGCATATCTCCCACCCTTTAAGCAACTATGGCAACCCTTACCGCCTCCCAGCCCAGAGCTATGTGTTTCGCATTCGCTAGGGCAAGTAAAAGGGGAGACAAAGTCGCGCCCTTTTGGTGTGATTTTTGAGATTTTCTGCTATAATCGCGCCCTGCGGACGCGTAGCTCAGCTGGTAGAGCAACTGACTCTTAATCAGTGGGTCCAGAGTTCGATCCTCTGCGCGTCCACCACTTTCAATCTCTTTCACCTATACATCAAAATCATCATAGATTCTACAAATATCAATAGATTTAGATTCTAGCGCGTTATCGCTACCCTTGCTCGCTCTCTTGTGTGTCTTGGCTTAGAAGCTTTGAGTTAGGGATTGACTTTTTTGTCTTAGCACCTAGATCTTTTAGCTTGTCAAATTTAGATTCTAGCCCGCCCTTGCCGCGCAGCTTTGTATTCATATCTTTTGCCGCACTTTGCGCACTTTGCAAGCCTCGCACAATCTTGTCAAAATCACTGCACACATCGGCAAACTTGTCATAAAACTTCCCGATCTCCTCAAAAGCTTCGCGGATATTTTGATCGCTTTGGATATGCTGCCAAGTGATAGAAATCGTCTTTAACGCCATAAAAAGTGTCTGTGGAGTGGTGAGATAAATCTGCTTAGAATACGCATACTGATACAAGCTAGAATCTGCACCTATGGCTAGATCTAAGATATTGTTATAGGGGATAAAAAGCAGCACAAAATCATAGGAGTTTTCTATGTCCTTATAGGGCTTGCTCGCTAGCTCATCAATGCGCGCTCTTAGATTCTGGGCGATTTCTTGGGCGTTTATCTCTAGCTCATCATCACAAGTTGTGGCATTTGGCAGGGGGAATTTCGCGTCAATGATGATATTTCTCTCTTCATCAAGGCTTACAACTGCATCAGGGATATATCGTCTCCCTTGCGTATGTAGCTGCTCTTGGAGCTTGTATTGCACCCCCTCAATTAGCCCGCTGCTTTGGAGCACACTTTTTAGCTGGAGCTCGCCGAAGTTTCCGCGCAGCTTTTTATCACCCTTTAGAATCCGCCCTAGCTCTTGCGCACTTTTGCTCATCTCTTGGGAGTATTTGAAAGCGTTGTCGATGTTTTCTTTCAATTTGGCTTCATTTTGCAAAAGGGTCTTTTGATACTCTTCCACGCGCGTTTTTATAGGCGTGAAAACCTCATCTAAAATCGCTTTAGAATCCTTGCTAAGCGCGAGCTTGCTTTCATTCAGCAAGGCGGTCTTTTGTAGCTCTAGATTCTTGGCTAGCTCATTTTGTAAGGTGCTTATGGAGAGTTTATATTGAGATTCTAGCTTGGAGAGATCTTGCTCGTATTTGTCTTGTAGCTCTGTCTTTTGGCGAGCAGAGTCTGCGCGCTGCTCTTGGAGCCGCTCATTGGCAGTAGTGAGCGTGGCTTTTAAGCTGGCGATTTCTTGGAGTGCTTGGATATGGCTAGATTCTAGGGCTTGGGCTTTAGTAGCAATCTCTTGGCGAAGTGTCTCGCTTAAATGCAGGGCTTTTTGTGCGGCGATATAGCGCGCATAGAGCAAAGCCGAAAGTCCCCCTAGCAAAAACAACGCAATAAGCAAAATACTATCAAGCAATGTCATAGTGATCCTTGTGATCAAGTAGTATTGTGTAAGTGCTGGGTATTGTAGCGTAGAATGTAGCTAATGCGTATGAAGCAGCCCCTATGAAAGGGGGCTTAGATTATTTGCTAGATGTGTTATTGCCCCTGCCACCGCCACTTGGGTTACCGGTTGTAGAAGGCCACCCAGCTCCATTAGGATTACTAGAAGGTTGTCCTCGTCCCATTGCCATCTCCTTTCATAAATTTGCAATGACTCTGCAGACATTGCAAGGTGGATTCTAGTAAAAGGCTCTCATAAATGCACGAAACAAGAGCGACACGAATTTACAAAGCTAGAATCTTAACGCTGCAGTTTCTTGTCATTGGCTTTTCTTACACCAAATGAGATCGCTTAGATACAATATTTATATCGCCAAACTAAGGAGCTATATGAAAACATTTGCGAGATTTTATGGCACAAGCGAGATCATCTGTGAGCTATGTAAAATCCTAGAGATTCCACACTATGGCAGCAAAAAGCTTGAGCGATTTAGGAAAAATGACGAGCTATCCTTGCGTGAGTATGGGGGTATGCGCGATACACTTATAAAGCGTATCGCTTTTGTGCTTCGCACTGATGATCCGCACTCACTTGAAGCGATTTTGGGCAATGCGTTAGAGTATTATGAAAAATATTGCGGGCATATAGAGACACTAGGTGCTAGCCAAAAGCAGCTTGACTTTGCTACTTTGGTGCATTTTGTGATCCCTTTTGTCGCGCCATTGTTTGAATACATTATGGATAGCAAGCACGAAAGCTTAATAATCGATAGGATTTTGCCTGAAATAATTGGGGGGCAAAGCGCAGTGCAAAAAGCCCTTATCCTTGATCGCAAACAATGTGGATTTAAAGAAATATTGTGAAATAAGTGGGGATCGCAATAGCTTTGAAAACATTGGATATAGCAAAATCCTTACAACACTGCTAATCAACGCCAACAATGCCCAAGCCCAAAATGCCCGCGATATAAAAAGTGATGAAACTCTAGGCAAAAGTGTCGCAAACTGGCTTAATGGCAGCCACAAGCCAAACTACGAATCTATCCAAGACATCAGCCAGATTGCTTCATATTGTGAAAACCTATCGCCAGCGCAAATTAGCTCGCTACTCCATATCGCCAAGCTTATTGATGGCTTTTTCAACTGGGCAGGGAAATACTTCGGCAAAGAGCTGTGCGAAGTGCTTGTCGCACACTATCGGCTTATGAATGTATTTGGGGTTTTGGAGAGTAGAGGGCTATTAGAGCAAGTGCTAAATACCTGTGCTAGCCAAGCACACGGGGCAAAAAATGCTCTTAATACACTAGTAAATTATTATGGGCATAGGATTTTTGCAATATGTATGCTAAAAAATATCAATCAAATACCCCAAGAAGCCTTGAAAAACTTCGCCAAGCAGCTAGGATACCGCTTCCACATTGCACATAAGCACTACTTTGAGTATATTGACTTTTTTGTGCCTTCGCGTGCTTTTGCTCCCACTTGTGGTGATAAGATTTTGGATTGTGCAATATATCTGCAATCGTGTATGCAAGCTTTGACAAATCCAAAGCACATTATCAGCTTTACAGAGCCACAGATTCTAGAGCTTCTTGACAAGTCGTTTGAGAGCTATGCTAAGGCGCAGGGCAAGCTTTTTACAGCAAGCTTGCCAGATAAGCCGCTTAATGAAAAGGCATTTGATGATGGGCTACAAGAAGTAAAAAGCCTAAATGCTTATAAAAATGACCCATATCTACACTTTATGCAAGGGAGATTCTACGCTCATAAAGCGCGAAACTCTCACACCAAGCAAAAAGAGCTACTCAAAAAAGCCCAAGAGCATTATCTAAATGCCTTAGAGTATGGCAAAGGCGTAATGGGGGAAAATTATAAAAAAGTAGTAGAAGAAGGCATAGCAGTTAGTGCCAATCTCACACGCCAAAACACACTTGATGTCAATAACGCCAAAGCACCTTTAAGCAAATTCTACAAAAGCGCGTATTTTTTAGGACTAGTGAGTCAGGCAGATGATGTGGGGTATTTGGTGCAGGATTTTAGGCATAAATTTACACTGCTATTCCACAAAGATGAGCAAGGGATCTTAGAGCAAAAGCGTGCAAAAAAGCAGGAGAAGAAGTTTGCACTTTTCTCGCCTAATCACTTTGCAGTCGATGAAGAAGCAGTTAGAAGTCTAAAAATAGATTTCACAAAGCCCGATAAAATGATCACAGATATTTACCCTAATCCCGTTAGCCAGCTTGCACACACTTGTGGAATCCTTGATGTAGAATCTAGCAAAAGGCTCATAGAGCTTGGGGCTAATGTAAATTGGCGTAAAGATGATGGGGGAAGTGTGCTGATATTTGCTCTGCAAGGCTTAGGCGAGCCTGAGCGGCAACGCTATGATGAGGCACAAAAGCAAAAAGCCCTAGAGCTTTGCGCACTGCTTATCCCAAAGATGAGCCAAGAAGCCCTAAACACAAGACTTAGAAAGAAAAAGCACACCGCGCTATCTCTTGCTATTTCTCTAGGGCTTGTGGAAGTAGTGAAGCTACTGCTAGATTCTGGGGCGGATATGGACGCACACACTTGTGATAAAGGCAATCAAAGCGCGCTGTATTACTGCTTGCAGTGTATTACTTGGGCTAAGGGCAATGTGCCTGATCCCTCCGCCATAGCCACAATGAGCAAGGAGCAAATTATTTCTGCAAGCAAGGGGAGCCTAAGTGAGTCGATCTTTGATGATGAGACACTACGCAATATGTATGAAATGTTTAATCACCCAGAGCTATCGCAAGCAACATCAGCAATGATAACCAAAGGGCATAAGCGTTTTCTCCAAGAGTATTATGCGATTTTTGATCTGCTACTAGAATCCACTAGCAATGTCGATAATGTAGAAAAAGAGTGCAACGGCTTTACCCCACTGCTCTTTGCCACAGAGATTGGCGAAGTGGAATGTGTCAAAAAGCTTTTGTCCAAAGGCGCAAATAAAGAGCATAAAAATAGCGATGGCTACAATGCCTATGCGATAGCAGAGCATTTTCATCACATAGAGCTAATGAGCCTTTTGCGCTAGGGATTTATGAGATCTAGGGCTTTAGATTCTACTAATGCCCCTCAAAAATGAGCGTGAAGTCTTCAAAATTAGCATCATAATTGGGGTGGGCTTGATTGCTATTTGGCTGCTTGGAGCCACCCTCTAAAGGCAGATCGACAAAGTCATCAGCATTGTTTGTAGATTTTGGGGCTTGGAGCTTGGGCTTTTGGGTAGGCTTTGGAGTGGGCTGCTTAGGGATAGTGGGGGTGGATTTAGCTTGGGGCGTGGCACTTTGTATGCGGCTATTTATGGTAGCAGCGGATTTGTTTTTATCGTGGATTTCTATCAATACGCTTTGATTTTTCACGCGCGAGTATTTGGGGATATAGGATTCTAGGGCGCGGATTTTTTTGCGGATATTTAGGTAGTAGGATTCTGCGAGTTTGTTGCTAGCTCGCTCTTTTTGCCAGCGGAAGCCTTTGTTGTAGGATTTGATGATGTTTTTGTGGTTGCCCTTGTGGTAGCCGTGCCAATACATTAGCGAGTCTAATGCCACTTGACTAGCAAATTTCCTATCATCGATAAGCAGCTGCCCCATAACATTGCGCGTAAAGGGCGTGTCATTGTAGCTAGAGTAGTATTTGAGCACCACAGGGATATGCGCGTGGTAAAGCCCAGCAGAAGGGTCGCTAAAATTTAGCATATACGCCCCAGCGCAAGACTCCTGCCACGCGATTGCCGCCATTGTGTAGCCCATACCCTTTGGTGCGCCAAAGTTATAGGCATAAATGATATGATCTCTTTGTGCTTTGGTGAAGCGATGAGGGTTGGCACACTCTACTTGGGGGAATTTCGCGCTAGGAGCTGCTTGCATTAAAGCCCACATACAGCACAAAGCCATAGCTATGGATAAAAATCTCATAAAAGCCTTTTAATATTGGATTTGCTACAATGGCGCATTATACCCAAAGACTAAGGACACTAATGTCATCTAGCGATTCGCAAGCAGCTAAAGAGCTGCTAGTAGAGATTCTCACAGAAGAGCTTCCCGCACTTCCCTTTCTCAAAGAGTGGGGCAATATCGCGCAAAAGTGGGAACAAGCTTTGGCAAATACGCATTTACAAGCCCCTTGTGAGCTGCACTATACACCGCGCAGGATTGCTATTTATAGTCGCGCATTCCCCACGCATACTACTGCGCAGACACAAGAGCTCTATGGTCCGCCTTTAGAGATAGCTTTCATCAATGGTGATAGGGCGCAGGGACTTAGCAAAGCAGGGCTAGGATTTTGCAAAAAGGCAGGGATTGATGAGAGTGAGCTAGTGGGTAATTTAGACGCTAATCTAGCGCAAAAAGACGGCAAGCAAGTCCTCTATGTCCGCAAGCTCCAAGCCGGACTAGAATCTAAGCAAGTGCTAGGAGAAGTAGTAGCGGCATTTGTGCGCTCTTTGCACTTTGGCAAGAGTATGCGCTGGGGAGACGCTCAAGAGGGTAGTGGGAGTGAGAGCTTTATCCGCCCAATCCGTAATATTATGATACTGCTAGGTGGAGAGCCTATCGCCGCTAAAGCGGGTAATAAGATTTTTGGGCAGGGCTTCTTGCCAGCCACACTCCTACACCGCTCCTACAAGCCACAAGAGCAAGACCTACTAGAATCTAGCTGTGATAATGCCGCGCAAGAAGCGTGGGTGAAAATCACAGGGCTTGATGCATATTTAGACAAGCTTAGCAATGGAGGCGTGATCCTTAGCGCAGATGAGAGAGAGAAGCGGATTCTAGCGCAAATTAGAGCGATAGAGTCCGCCCACCAAGTGCAAGTCAAGCTAGATTCTGCGCTGCTAGCGCAAATTGTAGCGATCACAGAGTATCCTACCGCGCTTTTAGGGAGCTTTGATGAGCGGTTTTTGACACTACCAGAAGAAGTGATCACCACCTCGATGAAAGAGCATCAAAAATACTTTAGCGTGTATAAAGATGGTCGGCTATATCAGGGCTTTATAGTCGTGGCAAACGCACTTTGCGATGATTTTAGCGCGATTATTAGCGGCAATGAACGCGTGCTAAAAGCGCGGCTAAGCGATGCGGAGTTTTTCTACAACAACGACATAGCAACCCCGCTTGACAAAGCTCCTTTATCCCAAGTGGCTTATATCCAAGGGCTAGGCTCTATGCTTGATAAAGTAGGCAGAGAAGAGCGTGTAGGCGCGTATCTAGCGCGATTATGGGGGCAAGATAGCGCGCTAATCACTCAAGCCCTTGCGTATGCTAAGGCAGATTTGCTTAGTGAGATGGTAGGGGAGTTTCCAGAGCTACAAGGGATTATGGGGCATTACTACGCGCTAGCACAAGGACTTCCACAAGAGCTAGCCCAAGCTATTAAAGAGCAATACCTGCCAAATGGCGAGAACTCTGCGCTGCCAAGCAGCAAAATAAGCGCGATTGTAGCCCTTAGTGGGAAGCTTGAGAGCTTGCTTGGGCTTTTTAGCCTAGGCACAATCCCTAGTGGCTCAAAAGACCCCTTTGCCTTGCGGCGTGCGGCAAATGGCGTGGTAAAAATCGTGCTAGAGTGGAATCTAGCCTTTGATATAAAGCAGATTCTAATAGATTTAGCCAAAGAGTGCGGCTATGCCATTAGCCAAGAGAATCTAGCGCGCTTGCAAGGGTTTATCATCGAGCGGCTAGAATCCATTTTAGACATACCAGCCCAAATTTTCCGCTCCGCTTCAAGGGGGACAAGCACGGATCTCTGCACTATTGCTAATAATGCTAAAGCCCTAGAATCTTTGCTAGCGCGCGATGATAGAGAAGCACTTATCGCAGTCTTTAAGCGCGTGGCAAATATCACCAAAGATATTAGCGCGGGTGAGCTAGTAGGATCACACGCGCAAAAGGCGGATTCTAGCGATATAAGCGCGCTACTAGAGATTATTAACACTTCGCTGCTAACGCAACCTGAGCAAGCACTCTATGCGAGATTGTGCGAGATAGATTCTGCCAAGCGCGGTGGCAAACTCACGCACTCAAGCGATAAGCTTGCAGCACTCTTTGATTTGCGAGATGTGCTAGAGGCGTTCTTTGATAAAGTGCTTGTTAATGATGATAATCCAGCCCTACGACACAATCGCAAATCACTCCTATATGCGATTTATGCGGATTTCTGCACCATAGGAGATTTGAAGGAATTAGCCATTTAGGATTGCTATGCGTTTGCTATGGGTATGGACTATCATAGGTGCGGCTCTCCTAGCTAGCACACAAGAGCCCATAAGCCTAGAATCTAGCGCGCATAAAACTCTTGCCCCTAGTCAATCGCTAGACATTGGGCTAAGTAGCGAGAGCAGCAGGACAAACACCTCTCTCTTGCGCATTAGAGATATTGATCTAGCATCTTTCACCACCGCGGCGCATTTAAGCTCGACACTCTTTAGCGCGCCCTTTGCCACGGGATATAGTGGGCTATGGGCGAAGCTCTCACTAGAGAGCGAGCGATTTTATGGATTCTACATAGGGGGGGCGTTTTCTGCCATTGGGAAGCTTGCAGACTTTGCCGCTAGACCCATCACGCGCAATGATATGCAAACAGACCCTAGAATCTACTCTTTGCTTATCAACAACGATGAAGCAAAGGATCTCTTCTACACAAGTGATGATGTGCATTTGCCAGCACTTTTTATCGGCTATGAGTATAAAAATATGGGCTTTCGCGTGGGGCGATATGCTGCAGAATATGAGTGGATAGGAGACTACTTAGAGGGTGCGGAGATTTATGGAGATATAAAGGGCGTGCGCGTGGCACTTGGGGGATTCTACCGGCAAACTTACGCCAACCCAGCGGAAAACACGCGCTATGGCTATCTTAAGAATCTCTATGAAAAGCACCAAGGCTATGCGATCAAACATCACTTCTACGCTGATGCAAATTACCAAAAAGAGCATTTTGGCGTGCGCTTATATGCAAACTATTTGGCTAGCCTGTATATCGCTAGCGGACTTGCAGCACACTATAGCAAAGACTTTGGATTCTGGGATTTGGGGATTAAGGCACACGGGACCTTTGTGAGTGCTGGGATACAAGACCCCAACCTTTGTGCTGACCCAAAAGTCGCAGAAGAAGTGGGGCTTGCCTGCTATCAAAAGGGCAGCTTTGGCAAGCTTAATGGCGGAGTGGCGCATCTTGAAGCACTGCTAGGTTTTGGCTACTTCCATCTCTCGCTTGGCGCAGTAGTCAATGACAAAAATCAAGCCACAAACCTACTCCCTATCTATGCGGATAATAACCCGCTTGAATACAACACTTACATTTATGGAGAAGGTGGGCGCACGGGGTATGTCAAGCTTGATTATCGTGGGATTATGCTGGGTAAATCGTGCGAGCTGGGGGGGTTTATCGGGCTTGGGAGGACGATGTTCTTCGCCCCTGATGTGCATTACTCCAATCAAGTCGTAGGCGAGCTAGAGCTAGATTTCCCCAAGATTAAGTGGCATTTAACGCTTGTGTATTTAGATGAGGTGCGCTACTCTAGGACTCTAATAAGCAAGCTATGGATAGGCTATAAATTTTAAGCGATTAACATAATCATTAAAAAATATTTGTAGAATCTAGCTCTTTTAATTTTCTCAAGGTTGGTGCGGAATGTTTGCAGGCGGTGTAAATAGCATAGGTAGGATCGCTCTTGGTGCGGCTCTATGCGCCCTTTTGCACGCCCAGCCTATCAGTAAGCAAGCATTTTTTGAAGCCGTGGAGCAAAATAGCATAAACCTTGTGCAAAATAAAGCGCAGTTTCAAAGCCTGCTAGAATCCCAGCGCGCGACAAACTCGTGGGAGTCGCCCTATACAGAGATAGATACGGGCTTTGTCAAAAATGCGTTGGGCAAAAACGAAGTCTCTGTAACTGCGCTTGTGATGCTCCGCCCTAAGCTCCCCTGGGTGCAAACACTTTTGCACAAAAGCCTGCGCACACAAATTGAGCAATATGACAAAGCCTACAAGCTCTACAAAGAGCTAGCTTACATTTCAGCAAAGCGACTCTATCTCTCCTATACACTCACCAAAGAAAAATACAATGTCGCTATGCAAAGAGAAAGCAACTTCTACCACCAATTGCAAATCGCTAAAGCAAAGCTTGATGCAGGCAGTATGTCTAAAAAGGACTATATTAGCTTTAATAACTCCTATCTTGATGCCAAGCTTTTAAAAATGCAGACCCAAACCCAGCTTCTAGAGCTGCAACGCGTGCTACACCAGCTTCTAGGGCTTGTAGAAGCACACACAATCAATCAAGACAAAGTCGATGATGAGATTTTAGATGGCTTGCACGATGTGGTAGTTGATGATCTCAACTTCGCTTACACGCATATCGAGCCAGAGTCCGCCTATAAGCAGCTTGAGACTTCACCATACCTAGATATTTTAGCCCTGCAAGCAAGAAACTATCAAACCAACGCCAAGCTTGCAAACCGCGATCGATTTGAAGCCTTTGAGCTAGGTGGGGGGATCGCGCATTCTGAGTCTAGCGATGGCGCACAGCTGCGATTTTCTATCCCGCTTCCTGTTACCCCTAAAAATACGCATTTAAAGCGTAAGTGGCTAGCCCTGCATAGCGGCAGTGTGCGCGAGGGCGAGATCACTAAAAACAACTTGCTAGTAAGTGTGGATTCTTACCTTGACCAGCTAGAATCTAAAAAGAGCTTCATAGAACTCCAGCAAGAAAATATCCAAAACAAAAAAGACTTAGTAGAAATGGGTAAAATCGCTTATGAGTCGCAGAAAATCAGCCTTTTTGAATACCTAGCCTACCAAAACTCCTATATGGATAGCATTATCACACTAGCAGATGCAAAGCTTGAGTATATAGGCATACAATCGCTACTTGAAGAAACCTTAGGGAAGATGATAGGAGAACCACAATGACACGATATATACTAGGCTTGCTCATCATATTTAGCACACTTTATGGCTACAAAGAAGTGCGCTTAAATGCTGTCCAAGCACAAGGACTAGGCATTAAAGACATTCCCATAAAAAACCCAAGTATCACACGCGGCGTGCCATTTAATGCGTTTATCGACTTTGATAACAAAGACTCCACGACACAAAGCTCCACCTTTGATGTAGTGGTGGTGGCAATTTATAGGCGAGAAGGCGAGCAAATCCGACAGGGCAATGAGATTTGCGAGATTAGCTCCAATGAGCTTAATAATCTCTTCTTCGAGCTAGAAAACACGCAAAACAAACACCGCGTAGCAGAAGAAATCGCCAAAAAGGACAAAGACTTATTCCAAGCAGGCGTCATCTCCCAGAGAGAATACCAGCAAAGCTACCTAGCTAGCAGGGAGCTATATTTGAAGCTAAGTCAGCTGCGCAATACCTTTAAACTCTTTGGGATTGATCCAGATAAGCCTAGGGGGAGCTTTGGCTTCCGCGTGGTGGCAAGTGCTAGTGGAATCCTATCTGTCGCACCCAAAAATACCGGAGAGAAAATCCCAGCCTTTACCCCTTATGTAAGAATCTCTAAAAACAACAACCTCCTAGCGCGTATCAAAATCCCCCTATCAGTCTCTGACTATGTGCTACCGGGATCTAGAGTATATAGCGAAAAGGGGCAGTATGTCGGTGATGTTAGCTCTGTCTCTGTGGTTGTAGATAAAAACAACAACTCCATAACCGCCATTGCTGACCTTAAAGAAGGCGTGTTTCGCGTGGGTGAAATCGCAGATGTGTATATAGAGGGCAAGCAGCCTAAAGGCACTTATATCGTGCCATCAAATGCCGTGATCAAAAACGCTAAAGACAACCTAATCTTTATCAAAACTCCTAATGGCTATGCCCCAAAAGTGGTGCAAATCATTGAAAAGCGTAGTAAATCCTTTGTCATCGATGGCAAGGGCTTTAAGGGTAATGAGCAAATTGCCTCTGGTGCGCTTGTAGCCCTTAAGGGACTAATCAACAACATCGGTGTTGGTGGGGCGCAGTAATGCTAGCAAAAATCATTGAGTGGTCTTTAATGCAGCGCATTATTGTGATGATTTGCGCGTGTGCATTGCTGCTTTTTGGTGGGTATAGCTTTTTAAGCATTGCTATTGACGCATTCCCTGATGTCTCATCAACACAAGTGCGCGTGGCAGTCAAAGCCCCCGGTATGGCACCAGAAGAAGTGGAAAATCGAGTCGTGCGACCCTTAGAGCTTGAGCTTCAAGGCTTACCCGGGCAAAAGCTCCTACGCTCCACTTCTAAATACGCCATAGCTGACATTGTGCTAGATTTTGATGATAATGTAGATATTTATCTAGCAAGACAGATGACAAATGAGCGGCTAGCAAATGTGCTAGCAGATTTGCCAAGCGGTGTTGATGTGCGCCTGCAGCCTATTGTTACCCCGCTTTCAGATATGTTTATGTTCACTATTGAGGGCAATATTTCTAATCTTGAAAAACGCCAGCTTTTAGACTTCATTATCCGCCCAGAGATTAGAAAGATTAAAGGTGTGGCTGATGTCAGCTCGCTTGGGGGCTTTGCTAAAGCCTTTGTTGTCGTGCCAGACTTTAATGATATGGCGCGGCTTGGCGTTACTATCACGCAGCTAGAATCCGTGCTTGAAGCTAGCCTCAAAAACGATGGCGCAGGGCGTGTGGATAGAGATGGTGAAAACTTCCTAGTCAAAATCCAAAACGCAGCACTTAGCCCAGAGCAAATCGCCGAGCTGGCAATACAGACAAATGTAGGCTTTGTGAAAATCGGGGATTTTGCTGAAGTTAGCACAAGCTATATGACTAGGCTAGGCTTCACTACTAAAAATGGTGTAGGCGAGACGACACAAGCGATCGTGCTTTCACTCAAAGGCGCGAACTCCAAAGAAACGATAGAAAAAATCTATGAAAAATTTGACGAGCTAAAGCCGCTGCTTCCAGAAGGTGTTAGGCTAGAAGTCTTTTACGATCGCTCTGATCTTACGCAAAAGGCTGTTGATAATGTTACAAAAGTGCTGATTGAAGCCATTGTGCTAATTGTGGTGCTGCTGTTTTTGTTCTTAGGGGATTTGCGTGCGGCGATTGCTGTGAGTGTGATTCTACCTTGCGCGCTCTCTGTGGCATTTATCTGTATGAGTCTTAATGGTATGAGTGCTAATCTTATGAGTCTAGGGGGGCTAGCTATTGCTATTGGGATTCTGGTGGATTCTGCTGTGGTAATGGTGGAAAATGCCTTTGAAAAGCTAAGCTCCAATACCACGACAACAAAGCTGCACGCTCTCTATCGCGCGTGTAAAGAAATCTCTGTTTCTGTGGTTAGTGGGATTATCATCATCATCGTATTTTTTGTGCCAATTCTCACACTTGAGGGACTAGAGGGTAAGATGTTTGCTCCTTTGGCTAAAAGTATTGTATTTGCCCTTTTGGGCTCTCTTGTGCTATCTATCACCGTGATCCCGGTTGTCGCCTCTCTTGTGCTAAAGACTAAGGAGCATAAAGAAACGCTTATCACGCGCTTTTTTTATAGAATCTACACGCCCACTTTACACTTTTGCCTAACACATAGAAAAATGGTCATAAGCTTTGCATTTGCATTTTTAGTCGCTTCGCTCTCACTTTTCCCTTTTGTGGGCAAGTCCTTTATGCCAACCCTTGATGAAGGCGATGTCGTGCTAATGGTGGAGATGACTCCATCTGTCTCACTTACGCAATCACGCGACCTACTCCTGCGTATCCAAAAGACCATTAAAGAAAAGGTCCCGGAAGTCAAAGAAATTGTCGCGCGCACAGGGACTGATGAGCTAGGGCTTAGTCTTGATGGACTCAATCAAAGCGATATGTTTATCTCCTTTATCCCCAAAGATCAGTGGCAGGTAAAAAGCAAGCAAGAAGTGCTTGAGAAAATCACACAATCTTTGCAGAGCTTTGTGGGGATTAGCTTTATTTTCACCCAGCCCATTGATATGCGGATTTCTGAGATGCTCACAGGGGTGCGGGGGGATTTGGCGATTAAAATCTTTGGCGATGATATTGCCACGCTTAATGAACTTAGCAAGCAAATTAGAGAGATCCTAAAGGGTGTGCGCGGCAGTAGCGAAGTTTTCACTACGCTCAATGAAGGGGTAAATTATCTCTACATAACTCCAGAAAAGCACATAATGAGTAATGTAGGTGTGAGTGTTGATGAGTTTGCTAAATTTATGAAGTCTTCACTAGAAGGCATTGTTGTCTCCTATATCCCTATGGGTGTGGCGCGCGTGCCTGTGATTATCCGCCAAGACCCAGAAATTTCCACAGATATTACCAAGCTTGAAGCTTTAGAGATGTTTTCATCGCGTGGCTATGTCGTGCCAATTAGCTCCATTGCTGAAATTAAAGAAGTCGATGGTCCTGTAACAATCGTGCGCGAGAATAATCGCAGAATGAGTGTCGTGCGCAGCAATGTAGAAAACCGCGATTTAGGCGGATTTGTCGATGAGGCAAAAGAGAAAATTGCCGCGCAAGTAAAACTCCCGCCAAACTACTACATCACCTTTGGCGGGCAGTTTGAGAACCAGCAGCGAGCAAACGCGCGCTTTGCGGTGGTGATTCCAATTAGCATTGTGGTGATATTTTTTATTTTGTATTTCACTTTTAAAAGTGTGCCTTTAGCATTGCTTATTTTGCTAAATATCCCCTTTGCCGTTACAGGCGGGCTTATCTCGCTCTTTTTATCCGGGGAGTATATCTCTGTGCCTGCAAGCATTGGCTTTATCACACTCTTTGGTATCGCGGTGCTTAATGGCGTGGTGATGATAGGGTATTTTAAAGAGCTTATTAAGCAGGGCAAAAGTGTCGATGAAGCCGTAGAAATGGGGGCGAAGAGACGATTGCGCCCAATCCTTATGACCGCCTTTATCGCAGCCTTTGGGCTTGTGCCTATGCTGCTCTCAAGCGGTGTGGGAAGCGAGGTGCAAAAGCCTCTTGCCATAGTCGTGCTAGGCGGGCTTGTAACTTCTAGCTCCTTGACATTGCTGCTACTGCCTGCGATGTTTAGGATCATCGCTAAGCGCATACGGATCGTGTAGAAAGGGGAAGCTATGTGTAGCTGGCTACAAATTTATGCCGATAGTAAGCTCAAAGACCACATTGTCGATGCCCTGCTAGAACGCAGGCTCAATGACTTTTATTATAGTTTGTGCGATAAATACGCCTTGCGCGATTTGCTCATTAGTCAAAGGGAGCAGGTAAGCGGACGCAAGCAGTATGGGCGGTTTGACTTATATATCGACTACGATAGAGCAGTGGAGCTTGTGGAGTATTTTTATACCAAATACGGCAAAGATGATATTACTTGCTATATGCTACAAAATATCACTGACTGCTAGCCCACAGAGCTAGATTCTAGCTCTAAATTTGCGCCTAATCAATGCCAAAGCTAAAAACCACCTGCGATTCGTGGATATAGCCAAATATTGGACTTTTTGCGCCATTGGGGAAATAAAACACCCCAAGCCAAGCAGAATCTTGCGCACTACCCTTACTCCTAGCCGATAGGATCTCCCCTGCATAATACAATCTCGCACCAGCTTCATTACTAGCCCCTCCGCCAAAATCCTTTGCCACACGCTCGCGCTTAATTTGCGTGATGATTGTGCCATTAGGGGATTGGCGTAGGTTGATATAGCTATCTGCAGATTTATATTTCAAACGCAAAGACCCTAAATCTTCATAAGCCAAAGGCGAGATAGAAATACCGCCCAAAATCTCCACGCATTCTATATTTGCATAAATCTCGTGTCCCGCTTCGCCCTCACCATAGAATCTATAATCCTTAAGCCGCACTTTTGCCCTAGCTGCCACGACACCAAAAATCTTTTTATCTAGCCCAAGCTCTCCTTGCAGTGCCAAGTCTCTGGCATTCAAGATAAGCACGGATCTATTTTCCCTATGCTTTGTGAAATCTATCTTCTTCAACTCATCTACACCCATAAAACTATCATACAAAAATGGTAGTGCCAAATTCTTATCAGGATAGAATCTTAAGCTTATTTGACTCCCCTCCTCTTCGCCCTCATAGCCTTTCTCAAGCACACCGGTAAGCTCCACCTCTCCGCTAAAACGCGTATCAGACGCTTCAATCCCGAAAAATTTCAGCGAATCTAAGCTCATCACACCTTTATCACTTAATAGCTCTGTATGTGTTAGCTCCCTAGGGAAGCCAAAAGCTATTGCCACAAACAAACTCATAATCACAAAAATTCTTAGCATTGCTACTCCTTTGGTATTTAGGGCTTTTTCCTTTGTTGATAGATTCTAGCTTGTTACCTTTGCGCGCTTGCTCTGCTATCTAGCAAAGCTTGGATACTCTTGCCAGCGGTGGTGTTTGTGTTGCCCCGATCAATGCTAGGGTCAATCTTCGCACCAGAATCTAGCAAAAGCCGCACAAGCTCTATATCCCCACTCATCGCAGCAAAATACAAAATCCCCCGCCCAGAATCATCGCGCAAATTGATGTCTGCACCCTTTTGCAAATAGAGCTTTACAAGCTCGCGCTTATTACACTCATATATACCTTGCTTCTCCCAAAACTCCCCGACAAAGCCCATTTCATTGTAGTTGTTATACATTTGCACTAAAGGGATTTGCGTGCTGCCATCATAAGCTATGGTGTGGTTTGGATTTGCTTTATACTCTAAAAGAGCTTGAATACTGCGGCAAGTTTTGTTGCTAATGCGTGGATCTGTGGCGGCAATCAAGGGCGTGCGTCCTTCATTATCAACCTCTTCAGGGTTTGCGCCAAACTCTAGTAGCAAGGTGGTGATGTCTGGATTGGTAAGCCCAAGTATCAAAGCTGGTGTGCCAAAATCGTCCATAATGTTTGGGTTTATGCCATCTTTTAGTGCGGAATACACGCCATCGCTATTGCCTGCCCTAATCGCCTCAAAGAGTGCTTGGCTAGAGTTGTAGCCGCGACTATAATGGTAGCTTTTGCTTGTAGCAATGTCTTTTGAAGGAGCTTGAGCAGAGCTAGAATCTGCTCGCCGCTCAAACATCTTAGGATCGATAGAAGAATACTTCGCTGCAAAGTAGGCGAGATTTTGCTTAGGCGCGCTGTGTATAGGCTCTCCCATAGCAAGTAGCACCAGCTCATAGGCGCGATAGGATTTATATAAGCCTATGATATTCTCTAGCTTATAAATGCGCTCTTTTAAATCCTTTTGCGTAATGGGCGCATCAATGCCTATACTTAGTGCATCAATTTCAGCACTAAGCTTCTTTAGCGCGGCGTGGTATGGGGCTGGGTCATCGATTAAGATAGCTGCTTCATAGAGATTTTTCTTAAGCTTTTTGTAGGTGATTTTTGGCTGGATAAACTGCGAGCTAGATTCTAGTGTGATGTGGCTTATCACTTCTTCATAGGAGTGCTCTTCGCGCTGAGCTTGGATAATCTCGTGCTTAGCGCGCACGCTTACTTCTATACTTTGAGAGAGCTCATCAAGTGCGGCACTTTTCGCCTGCTCTTGCGTGGGCGCGGTGGCAGAGCTCTCTAGCACTTGTGCCAAAGATAGGCTAAAAAGCAGAGCGATAAGCGCGATACACCGCAGCAGCATTATTTGCAGCCTATGCTAAAGTCTGCGCTAAGCTGTAGCTCGCCGTCTTTAACCACAGGCAAAGAGTCTGCAACTTGTATAGATTCTAGGGTATCTTCGTGCGCACTGCTTGAATACTTAGCATTTGCGCTACTGCCTAGAGGCACGCTGCTTTTGTAGGCGACTTGGGGGGTATTGTTTCTATCGCTAAAGCGCAGGCTTGTGATGTGGCACTTAGTAGAGAGAATCTTGCTGTAATCTTTAGTGATTTGCTTGGCTTGGGCTAGGATTTCATTGCGCATAGTTTGGGTTTTGGCGCGGATTTGCTCTTGGGTATAAATTGGCGTTATAGCTGGGAGATTGAAGCGCAGGTAGGGAGATTTAGCGACATTGGCTCGCAGGGCATTAAGCAAATCTTCATAGATCTTAGCCTGCTCTTTTGTAAATTCACAAGCAATGCCTTGGCGGACAAAAATCCCTGTGCGCTCGATATAGCTCCACTTACCATTGATGAGTCTTCTATCTTCATAGGTTCTAGTCTCTATACCAAACTCCCCGCCTACACACACTTCTTTAGCTTGCACTACAAGGGCGTTGTTTGCTTGCAGAAGCTCTACAAGGGCATTTTCTTCCTGTGTGGAGAGTGCTTGAGTCTGCTCTAGTTTTTTCGTGGATTCTACGCTAATTTGCGCGGTGAAAGTCTCTGGGGCTAGCTTATGCTCCACTGATATGGCTTGGCTAATCACAAGCTGCTCTACTTTTGTCTCACAGAAAAACGCTAGCCCGAGCACCGCCCCAGCGACAAAAATAAACGCCCAAAACGCAAGCTGCATTATATGATTTTGCATAGAAATCCTTTGCTATTAGATGGTCGCAAGTATAACACACTACATTACACTTAATTTGTGCAAGCAAAAGTAGATTCTAGTAGCCTGCCTTGCGCGCTTTTAAAGGGCTCATTAGCTGCGACTATCTCAACGATCTCCCCAGAATCTAAAAGCACGATACGATCGCAAAATGCGCGCGCTAGGGAGAGATTATGCGTGATACATAGCACGCTTAGATTCTGCTTTGCACTTGGGCGGCTATCTCTGTGTGCTTGCATAGTGGCAATATGCTCTAAAATCATCGCTTCAGTGCTGGCATCAAGACACGATGTGCTCTCATCAAGGATTAGTAGCTCTGGCTCTAGCACAAGCACACTAGCAAGATTTATCCTAGCAGCTTGCCCACCAGAGAGCATAGCAGGGTAGCTATCAAGCGGCAAAGATTCTAGTCCCAAAGCGTGTAGTATAGGCATAATCCTGCTTCTCTGCTTAGCTTTATCTACCACACCATATAAGGCGATAAGCCCTTGAGTAAGTGTATCCAAAAGTGTTTGATTGGGATTTAGTGCGCTTATAGGATCTTGAAAAAGCAGCTGTATATGGCGGTAGAAATGCCTACGCGCTTGCAGACTACGCCTATTAGAGTGCCAATGCGTGGGGTAGGTGATTTGCCCGCTAGATTCTAGCTCCAAGCGTGCGATGAGCTTTGCTAGCGTGCTTTTGCCGCTGCCACTTCTACCCACAATGCCAAGCCTCTCCCCTGCACAAATAGTAAGCGAGATAGAATCTAGCGCGCAGATGGATTGGTGGGCAGCTTGATAAGATTTAGTGATATTGTGTAGTGTGATAAGTGGGGTAGATTCTAGTGATTTTTGTCTATCATATATCGATATATACGCAAAGTTTGTATGAAAACTTCCCAAATCTCTAGCAGCAATCTTCCCAGAATCTATATGGTAGCTCACATCAGCTATACGCATAAGCCTATGATCGTGCGTGATGAGCAAGACTCCCTTACCAAGCTCTTTAGCAGCGCGCCTTAAAATCTCTAATAGTTCTTTTGTAGCGATAGCGTCTAAATCACTTGTAGGCTCATCAGCGATGAGAAACTGCGCATCTGCAAGCAGTGCGATGAGTATCATCGCCCTTTGTAGCTCCCCTCCACTCATCTCAAAGGCATAGCGATGAAGCACACTAGAATCTAGCCCCAGCCTATGCAGCAAGCTAGAGATTTGCTCAAGGTCATAGGGCTTGCCCCACGCACGCAGACTTTCTGCAATGTGGCTTTTGATTGTGTAGAGTGGATTGAAGTAGGTGCGCGGATTTTGCAAAATGCTTATGATAGCAGGGCTTTTTGCGCGCTTTTTGCGCAAAGATGGCTTGTAAGGCGAGTCATCTAGCAAGACTTCCCCGCTAATTGTGAGATTTGGCGGGAGTAAGCCCTGTAAGGCTAGAGCGCAGAGTGTTTTGCCACTGCCGCTTCTGCCTATGAGTGCCGTTATTTGCCCACATTCTAGCGATATGCTAATGTCTGTAAGCAGGGGTTTTGCACCAAAGGATACAGAGATATTTGCAAGTGCTAGCCTAGATTTAGCCATAGCGCACATCTTCTAAATGCGTAGCAAAATATCTTCTTAAGCTATCACCTAGCAGGGTAAAGACCGCCACGCTAATAAACAACGCCCCACCCGGATAGAGGAGCAAATGCGGCGCGCTATAAAGATACTCTTTCATATCACTAAGCATAATGCCCCACTCCGCAAGTGGCGGCTGCACACCTAGCCCCAGAAATGAAAGCCCAGCAATATGGAGCATAATATGCCCCATATCCATAGTAGCTAGCACAAGTATGTGGATACACAAGCTTGGGAGAAAATTCCGCCTAAAGCTTTGCCAGAAGCTTTGCCCTTGCATATAAGAGATAGCTACATACTCTTTTGTGCGCAGTGTAATGGTAAGCGAGCGAGCTATGCGCGCGTAAAATGCCCAGTGCGTGAGTGTTATAGCAATGATTACATTCACCAATCCAGCTCCTAGCACCCCTACAAAAAATAACGCCAAAACCATTGTAGGCACGCTTAAAAACACATCACACACACGCATAATCACCCTATCCCACGCCTGTCTCTTATACACATCTCCGAGCCCACGAGACGCGTAGTAATCTCGT
>OWHX01000504.1_pt1 | contig 21572 bp, 16 predicted proteins | sample 1732801 | NCBI WGS metagenome assembly OWHX01 (sample SAMN05065755, study PRJEB22554) | human gut metagenome | biome: ENVO:2100002; feature: ENVO:00000062; material: ENVO:00002003 | host: Homo sapiens | place: USA
CAGCATTAAGAGCAACCAGCCGCAATTTCTAGCCATAAAACTTGCAAGGAATTTTGGTCATCAAAGTGCGCTTTTGGCTGGGCTACATTACGCGCTTGGCAAGTGTGATTGTGCCATTAGTATTGATTGTGATTTGCAGCAAGATGAAGAGAAGCTTATAGAGTTTGTGGAGAAGTTTTGCAATGGTGCTGATGTGGTGCTTGGCGTGCGCAATGATCGAGACACAGATTCTGTGTTTAAAAAATATAGCGCGCTATTTTTCTACAAGCTTATGAAGGTATTTGGGGTAAAGATTGTAAAAAATCACGCCGATTATCGCTTGCTTAGTCATAGGGCACTCAAGGCGTTGTTTCAATATGGAGAATCTAATTTGTTCTTGCGCGCCATTGTGCTAGACATAGGGCTTAAGCAGGATATTGTGTATTTTGATGTGAAGCCAAGATTTGCTGGCGAGTCTAAATACAGCCTTAGAAAAATGCTTTCTTTTGCGTGGAGTGGTATCACAAGCTTTTCTATCGCGCCTTTGCGATTTGTGAGTGCGGTTGGGGGCGCGCTCTTTGTGTTGTCTGTTTTGTTTGGATTCTATGTGCTATGGGTAAAGATCTTTACACATCAGGCAGTGCAAGGCTGGACATCTCTTGCGGTGCTTTTGTGCTTTTTGAGCGGGGTGCAGCTTTTAAGCCTTGGGATCATTGGAGAGTATATTGGCAAGGCATATCAAGAGATCAAAGCGCGCCCAAAATACATAGTCAAAGAGATGTTGCGCGATGTAGATATGTAGGCTTGCTAGAAAGTTAGCCGCAAGCCGCCATTGACCTGTGTCATCGTAGGCACACCAAGAGAGTCTAAATGTGTATTTAGCACATTGATTACACCTATAACATTGCGTGTGAAGCCTATTTCCATAGCGAGATTTAGCTCGTTTTGGTTGGCTTTGGTGATTTTGGTGCCAGAGATGTAGTCATAGAAGCTTGCACCATAGGTGATAAGGAAGTTAAATCGTTCGACCTTTGTGGCGACTTTAGCATAGATGAGATTGACATTTGGCTGTGTTTTTAGCACCTTGCCCCCCCAGATGAAAAATGGATCAATGCTATTGCCCATAATTGCCAGACTCCCCCAGCCAGCTTCTTTGCCTGTGTGGATATAGCCTACTGCTATGTCAAAGACATTGGGTAGCCCAAATGATGCTTGTGCATAAAGGGCATTGCCATCTTTGCCAGCGTTGATGAGATTGCTTGTAGGGAGTGCGTTCTTGTGCTCAATGCTATATGCGTAGCCTACATTTCCTTTCAAATCAAAGTCCAAAAACGAAATTTTCCCATCGATTCTACCCCCCACAGCGGTGAAAATCGGCGGTGCGAAGTAGGTGTAGATTCTAGCACTTAGAGCGTCATTTAGGATATAGTATTTTAAGCCTGTGTGGTAGAGCCCGACTTTTGTAGGGCGGTAGAATCTAGTCATTTGATAGTAGTCAATGCGCCCAAAGTCATTGACCCAAAATGCTTCAAGCAAGAGTTTTTCAAAGGAGCGATTGCGCAGCCACACTCCATCAGCAAGCACATTTACCCAATCATTCGCGATGGCTATGCGCCCTGTTTTTAGACTTGTATCGCCATCAAAATACTCGATAAAGGATTCTGCGATGGCGGCTTGATTTTGGTTGAAAAAGTCGGCTTTTGTATCACCCTTGCCGCCAGTGGGTGGGAAAAATCCAGCGTGTGCATCATAAAATGACGCCACCGCACGGAATCCAATAGAAGCGCGGAAATTTTTGTAGAAGCCAGAAGTGTAGCTTAGCCCTACATTGCCCATAAGGTAGCCCAGATTCCCTAAGTAGGCATAGTGCGCAAGCCCTAATGACTCATCTCCTATGGCAGTGGCACCGCCCTTTTGTAGCCCCACATAGTTCCCATACAAAATCACATCGCCCTTGCTTACGCCATTTTTCAACGCCTCATCAATACTCTCAAACCCAAAGCTCGCCTGCACGCTAAGTGCTAGCGCGCAGATGATAGAAAAAACTTTTTTCATACTTGCTCCTTGATTGACTCTCATAGCCATATATTATCCAATAGTCGAACTCCCCCGACATTTACCGCTAGCACGACAATGCGCGCGCCATAGGCGTGGCGCAAATCTTCTACAAGCGATAGGTTTTCATCAATGATTTCAAGATATTCTATATCCATACCCTTAAGCTCTGCTCTGCCTATGTTTTGCAGCTCTTGGCTTGTCGTTATGCCTTGATCATAAGCGCGCTTAATGGATTCTAGTGCCTTGTGCAAGCTTAGTGCTTGTGTGCGATCGCTAGGGCTCAAATAGGCATTGCGCGAGCTAAGGGCTAGCCCAAGCTCATCGCGCACAATGGGGCAGCTATGTATGTCAATGGGCAGACATAAATCTCGCACCATACGCTTAATGAGCAAAAGCTGCTGCGCGTCCTTTTGCCCAAAGTATGCGTTGTGCGCGCGTGTAAGCATAAAGAGCTTTAGCACAATTTGTAGCACCCCGGCAAAATGTGTGGGGCGCGCAAAGCCCTCTAGCACATAGCCCATAGATTTTGGCGGAAGTAGGCTTACTTCATCAAGCGCACCTTGTGCCTTGCTAGGATATATTTCTTCCACACTTGGGGCAAATACCGCGCTTACATTAAGCGTCTCACAGAGTGCGCAGTCGCTCTCTAATGTGCGCGGATAGCGTGCTAGGTCTTCACTTGGGGCAAATTGTGTAGGATTTACAAAGATTGAGACAATGGTGTGGGGGTTTGCCTGCGTGCTTGCTTGGATTAGGGATTTATGCCCATTGTGCAGTGCCCCCATTGTCGGCACAAGCCCTAGACTCTGCCTAGGATCTAGGGTGGCTCTAAAATCTAGCAGCTCTTGCTTTGTGCGCAAAATTGCCATAAAGCTCATTGCAAGCCACCTTGCAAGCAATCTATCTGCATAAGTGCAGATTCTATGGCAGCTTTTGGATCTTGCGCTGTATAGATAGGGCGACCGATGACAAGAAAATCCGCCCCCGCGTTTATGGCTTCTTGGATTGTGGCGGTGCGCTTTTGATCATCTGGCTTTTGATCCTGTGCCGGGCGGATTCCGGGGGTTAGGGTAAGTAGGTGGCTGTGCGCTGCTTTAATCGCGCTAGATTCTAGCACGGAGCAGACCATACCACTTACCCCAGCCTCACTAGCAAGCGCACTTAGGTCGCACACACCAGAATCTACCTTTTTCCCATATACTGCATAGAAGCTCCTATCATCAAAGCTTGTAAGCGCACTTACTGCCATTACTTTCATATCGGGCGCGCTTTTAGCTAGGGCTTGCATAACAGCACGCATACCTTCTAGCCCAGAGCTTGCGTGGATAGTCATCATATCTATGCCTAAATTCGCACATTCATTAGCCGCATCTGCCATTGTGTTAGGAATGTCATAGAGCTTAAGGTCTAGGAAGATTCTAGCTCCGCTTGTCTTTTTGATCATCTCCACGCCTTTTGCACCATCGCGGATAAAGGCGCGCAAGCCCACTTTGAGCCAGATATTCTGGCGTTTGGGACATAGGCTAATAATGCGTGCTAAAGCGAGGTTTTCTTCTAGGCTTGGGAGATCTAGTGCTACGACAAGCTGCGGTGCTTTAGGCATTTTTGCGCTTTCTTCTATACCATAGGATATAAAGCAGTGCGATGAGCGCGACTGCTCCAAGGGTGCATAGCACGATAATGTGCAAGGACTTTCTAATATCAAAAGTCGTGGCTTTGTCAATTAAGACATTAGCAATTCCGCTCGCGCTTAAATCATCACCAAACACTTCTCCCACATAGTAGCCAAACACCGCTAGAATAGTGATCCAAATGAGCGCGCCAAGAGTTGTATAAATGCTAAATTTCCAAAGATTCATTTTCGCCAAGCCTGCAGGCAAGGAGATGTATTGGCGCACGCCGGGTATTAAACGCCCCAAAAATGTGCTAATTTCTCCGTGCCGCGAGAAGTAGCCCTCCATTTTTGCCATTGTTTGCTCGCTAAAAAACACATACTTTCCAAAGCGCACCACAAATGCACGCCCAAAATACAGAGCTAAAACATAGTTAAATATCGCCCCAGCTAGGCTGCCTGCCGCCCCAGCTGCAAGTGCTAAGCTCATATCCATAGAGCCTTTATAGACAAGATAGCCTGCAGGGATCATCACTACTTCTGATGGAAAAGGGAAGAAGCTAGATTCTAAAAACATCATACAAAATACGCCCACATACCCAAGCGTGCCAACTGCATCGACGATAAAGTGGATTATGTCATTCATATCTGCCTACTTTGTCAAAAACTCGGCAATGTCTTTGGCGTATAGCACAGGATCAAACTCTACTATGGTGTGGTTCGCTACGCCTTTTAGGGCAAATGGATCATTATTGGCAAAAGCCTGCGCTTCTTCTCTTGAGGCAAAACGCCCGATAATCATACCCCCAGTGCGCGGAGTTTTGGGACCAGAGGCAAGCAGAAAGCCCTCTTCATAGCCTTTGGCAAGGTATGCCCTATGCTCTGCTAGGTGTGTCTCTATCGTCGGTAAATCAGCCATATAGGCGACATCTATAAGAAAGAGATGGGTAGAATCCATAAAATAATCCTTTGGTGTGATTGGTCTGCTTGGGCGATTAAGCCTATATTATGGTAGCAAAAATTCGCAAACTCTAGGCTAAAAGTGGCTATGGGTCTCTATGTTGCTAATGTTTTGGGTGTATTATTAACCATTGCTAGCTACAATATACAAATGATAATAATTCTTGATTATTATCAAATTTATTTCGCTTCAAGGAGAATTTGTATGTTAGTAACAAGAAAAGCACCAGATTTTACGGCTCCAGCAGTTTTGGCAAATGGACAAATTGTAGAGAATTTTGAGCTAAGCAAAAATCTCGGCAAAAATGGCGCAGTTGTATTCTTCTGGCCCAAGGACTTTACTTTTGTTTGTCCAAGTGAGATTCTTGCTATGGATCACCGCGTAAAAGATTTCCAAGAAAAAGGCTTTAATGTCATTGGTGTGTCTATCGACTCTGATGTAGTGCATTTTGCGTGGAGAAACACTCCTGTTAATCAAGGTGGCATTGGCAATGTGAGCTTCCCTATGGTATCTGATATTACCAAGCAAATTTCTAGGGATTATGATGTGCTAATCAATGGTGCCGTGGCATTGCGCGGTAGCTTTTTGATTGATAAAGACCAAGTTGTCCGCCACGCTGTGATCAATGACCTCCCACTTGGACGCAATATGGACGAAATGCTTCGTATGGCTGATGCGTTGTTGTTCTTCCAAGAGCACGGAGAAGTATGCCCAGCTGGCTGGCAAAAAGGACAAGATGGTATGAAGCCAACCGCCCAAGGTGTAGCCGACTACCTAGCAAAAAATGCCGACAAGCTATAATTACACTTTGACTTCGCGCCCTTGTGGCGCATTTGCCTAACTCTTCTAGGTAGATTCTGCACATGCTTTTAATAGTCTCAATTACATAGTGTTGCTGGCTATTGGCTATGATAATGAGATAATAGATCTTAAAACAAGCTGTGATTTTATTGAAGAGAGTTCTAGTGCTTAATGTTTCTTTTTAAGTAAAAGCATTTTATTATCTTGTAGTTTTGTGGTTTTAATTTTTTGGAGCATTTTATGGATAGCACAAAGTTTTTGATTTTACTTAATGGTGAAGATAAAACAGAATCTATTGCAAGTATAAAAAAGCAAGATGATGTATGGTGTATCACATTTGCCAATACGGCAAAAACCTATACTTATAAACACGATAAAGTTATCTTTCTCACAAATCCACAAAGACACACAAAGCCCGATGAGCTTGGTATTTATAATGCTAATTTTGCTCTTGTTTTTGAAAAGTATTGCAAAATATTTTTTGACAATGGGAAAACAAAATTGTTAGAAACAACAATATTATTGCCAAATGTAAAAGGTAGTAATGCTAATGTATTTTTGTATTGCAAAGAGTTGGCTACTATCGTGGGGGTGAAAAATGAAGATAATGAATCTCTTCTATCAAGGGCATACAACAAAATAGATATATTAGTAAAAGAAAGTGTTTTGTGTAATTATTTATACCCAAGTCAGCCACATAGAGAAAAAGATATAGATTCTCCAATACTTTCGCCATTTGGCTTGAATGTCTCACAATTCCAAGCAATTTGCAATGCTTTAGAATCTCAAATAAGTATCATAGAAGGACCACCCGGCACAGGTAAGACACAAAGCATATTAAACATCATTGCAAATATTATATTTCTTGGAAAAAATGTAGCCGTGGTGTCTAATAACAATGCTGCCACGGATAATGTTTTTATGAAGTTAGAAAAATATGGCTTAACACACTTATGTGCAAAACTTGGTAAAAAAGACAATATTAAGCAGTTTTTGCAAAACCAGTCAAATACTCACCTAGATTTTGCAGAATCTATCACACAAGAAAGGAAAGATACTCTCTCTCAATCTATAAAAAAGCTCAATATACAAGCACAAGAAATTTTTGCTTTGCAAAATGCAATCGCAAAGCAAAAGGCTATGCTTAGTGCATTAGAGCTAGAATTTCACCATTTTACAATGCAAGAAAATTTAGAGATAAATCCACATTTTTTAACACTTTTGCAAAGGGACCCAGCCATTTTGCTAAAGACAAAAGTTGCCCTTGAAAACACTTCAAAAGGCTGGCGATATTTTTTACTTGTATGTAGGCTTTTCTTAATACAACGCATTGGAAATTTTGCTTTTTATAAACTTCCCTTGCAAGATGTTATCCAGCATATTGAATATGCGTATTATGTGAAACAAATCGCTATTACTAAAGACAAAATTACACACGATACAAAACGACTAGAGACATTACGCAATACGCAGACTCTAGAGCAGTTACAAGAATATTCCTTAATCCTTTTGCGTGAATCTTTACGGATTAGACATAGTAGCTGCACACAAAGACCTATTTTTAGTGAAAAAGATTTGCTTGAGAGTGCGGAACAATTTTGTGATGAATATCCTATAATTTTTAGCACCACACACGCCATTAAAAATTGCTTTGGGCGAGACTTTCTCTTTGATTATTTAATCATCGATGAAGCCTCACAGGTAGATTTAGTAACAGGTGTTTTGGCTCTAAGTGTGGCTAGAAATATTGTGATTGTAGGAGATACAAAGCAATTGCCAAATGTGATAGATTCTACAATGTCTAAACAAATCCAAGAGCTTACCACACGCTATAAAATACCGCCACATTATGATTATATACAGCACTCTTTCCTAAGCTCTATGTGTAATGTTTTGCCAAATGCCCCTAGAGTTTTGCTTAGAGAGCATTATCGCTGCCATCCTAAAATCATCAATTTTTGTAATCAAAAGTTTTATGATAATGCACTTGTCGTTTTAAGTGAAGATAATGGGGAAGCAAATGTGCTAGAAGTGTATGTCAGTCCTGTTGGGAATCATGCAAGAGGGCATTATAATCAAAGAGAAATTGACATTATTACCGATGAAATCTTGCCAAGCACCACCATAGAGCCACAAGAAATAGGCATTATTACACCCTACAATGAGCAAAAAGCACATTTGCAAAATGCAGTTGGCGAGATTGAAGCAGACACCGTGCATAAATACCAAGGCAGAGAAAAAGACCTTATTATCATCGCAACTACCGATAATCAAAGCAATGATTTTATAGATGATAGCAAAATGCTAAATGTCGCCATTACACGAGCTAAAAAGCAGCTCAAACTTATTGTATCCTATGAAGTGTGCCATAAGCAAAACACAAATATTAACGACTTTATCCGCTATATTACTTATCAAAGTGCAAAGCCCATAGAAAGCAAAGTTTATTCAATCTTTGATTTACTCTATAAAGCAAATGCACAAGCAAGGGCATTGTATCTTAAGGGTAAAAAGCGTATTTCGCAATTTGATTCAGAAAATATTGCCTTTGCTTTTATCAAAGACATACTCCAGCAGGATTCTTACCATAGTTTTGATGTTTTGCCACATATACCCCTTGCTAAAGTCATTAAAATAGATGAAACTCTCACGCAAGAAGAAAAGCTCTATGCGCAAAATCCACTCACACATTTTGATTTTATCATCTATCATATTATGGATAAAGCCCCTTTACTTGCTGTTGAGATTGATGGCTATGCGTTTCACCATACACATAGGCAGTTAAATCGCGATAGGCTTAAGGATAGCATTTGCAAAAAGCATAATTTTCCGCTTTTGCGTCTTAGCACCACACAAAGCGCAGAATCTAAACGCATAGCTGATGTGCTTCAAACATTGCTTGATAACAATGAGGGGAATTAAAGGAAAAACAATGCAATATATCACTCTCAACAATGGCATAAAAATGCCTAACATTGGGCTTGGGACTTATGAACTGCAAGGACAAAAGGGTGTGAAAATAATACAAAATGCCTTGCAAATTGAATACAAGCTAATTGATACCGCACAAATGTATGAGAATGAAAAGGAAGTGGGCATAGCCCTAGCTAGTGCTATGCAAAGCCTAAAAGATTCTAGTTTGCATACAAAAGTATCTAGGGATTTTAGCACTCATTCCACAACACATTTAGATTCTAATGCCACGCTAACTTCAAGCCCACATAAGCAATCAGCCCATATAGAATCTAGCGAAGTTGGCTCAAACGATTCAAGCCGCCCATTGCAACGAGATGAGCTTTTTATCACTACAAAGCTTTCATCTAATATGTCCTACAAAAAGGCGTGGCAGAGCATAGAGAGCAGCCTGCAAAATCTAGGGCTAGAATATGTAGATTTGCTTTTAATCCACGAGCCTTACGCAAATGCTAAAGAAATGTATAAAGCCTGTGAAGAGGCATATCACAAAGGGCTTATCCACGCGATTGGAATCTCAAATTTTTATGGCAGATTTTTGGAGGATTTTTTAGATTCTGTGCGTGTTAAGCCTGTGCTAAATCAAGTCCAAGCACATATTTTCTTCCAGCAGCACACATTGCAAAAATTTTTAGAATCTAAAGACATTCACTTACAAGCGTGGAGTCCTTTAGCTTGTGGGAAAAATGGCATTTTTACAAATGAGACTCTGCAAAACATAGCAAAAGCCCATCATAAAAGCAACGCACAAATTGCTTTGAAATTTCTGCTAGATAAAGGAATGAGTATTATCCCAAAGGCGTCAAGTCTAAAGCGACTGCAAGAAAATCTCACACTTTTTGACTTTAGCTTAACGCAACAAGAGTTAGATTCTATCACGCAGCTTGACATAAATAAAAGCCTTTTTGGCTGGGATTGTTAGGGGTTATTCACTTTACCCTATAATTACAAGAAACGACAAGGACAAACAAATGGCATATACAATCATAGAAGTTGAGAGGGCAACAAATATCCCTTCAAGAAAGATTAGATTCTGGCTTGATAAGGGGCTATTTCCCTTTGTGGAACGCGATGAAAATGGGGTGCGTTACTTTGCAAAAAGCGATATGGAGTGGCTAAAGTGGATAGACTGGCTTAGGCAGTGTGGAATGAGTATAGGCGATATTACTCTTACGCGTGGGGGCATAGGACTGCAAAAGAGAGAAATGTAATTCCACAAAACATAAAGCTAGCCCCTAAACAAATATCCTAGATACACGCATAAGATTCCACATACATTGGAGAGTAGCATATAAAGCATTGCGGTAAGGATACAATGATTTTGCAGGAGTTTTAGCACTTCTAGGCTAAAGGTAGAAAATGTGCTAAAACCCCCAAGCAAACCGATAGTAAGAAATGCAAATAAGAGTGAATCTTGTCCCTTTATCATCGCCACACATAGCCCTATGCCAAAACACGCTAACATATTGATACAAAATGTCGCTATGAAACTATAATGCAGATATTGACTTGGCAAAATAGATACAACACCATAGCCTATATAAAAGCGTAATGCCGCCCCTATACCACCGCCCAAACCAATAAGTGCAAGTTTAGTTAGCATTGATTCTCCTTAACTATTGAAGTGCCAATTAGATTCTATATGCTTGTGCGTAGTTTCGCATATTTTTGACTATAATGCGCCATTATCTTAAATGGCTAAAAGGACTAGTATGGAGTTTTTGGAGTTGCTATTGGTGCTTGTCGCAGTGGTGTTGCTTATCAAAAAGCCGGAAAAAGAGCAGCTTGCCTTTGGGCTTGTGATCGCTTCTTGGGCACTTATGACATTTATGTTCATCGGGCATAAGTCTGGCGCATTTTTGACAATTATGAATCTCTAGGGGGCAATAATGCAAGAAAAAGAATTAGCAAAAGCGAAAAACTTTTACACACTTATGTGCTGGGCTGGGTTTTTGATCATTCTTCTGCCTGTTGGTATTGCAAATTTTGTCTTTGGCTATATGCTTGGCGATAGTCCTTGCACACTTTGCTGGGCGCAGAGAGAGTCGATGATTTTTATCGGTGTGGTGGCGTTTTTTATCGTGCGCTATGGTGTGAAAGGAAAATACATCGCTTGGCTACTCATTATGGCAGCATTTGGCTTGTATCAAAGCTTCTCTCATTATGGTAACCACGCGCACAGAGATTTGGATCAGGGCTTTAGTTTGCAGGTGTTTGGGCTACATACATACTTTTGGGCGGAAGTGGTGTTTTGGGCAGTTGTCGTGCTGCTTGGGGCGATGTTTTATCTAGCACCTAGGTTTGGAGCATTTGAGCAAGAGATGAATGGCGAGAAAGTCCGCAAGCTTGGTGGCTTTGCGCTGGGAGCGTTTGTTATAAGTGCGGTGGTGATTGCTTCTAATGTCTTTCAAGCTTTTGTCGCTACTGGTGTGCCGCCATTTAGTGGGCAGAGCGATCCTGTGCGCTTCTCGCTTAACCCAAAATATATCATTTGGTCAAGTGAGGGGACAAAGAAGATTTATAGTGATTTTTCGTTTCTTGGGAAGCGCGATGTCAAAGCACCTGATTATGCGTTCGCTCCTAATGAAAAAAAGCTTGGCATTACATTTGACAACGAGAGCGCAAACTCACCTTTTGCGCGCATTGATAGAGAGCTGCATATACAATCTGCGCAAGAGCTGCCCATTACGCAGCCTTTAAACTCCCTTGCTTATATCGATGGTGAGTTTGTCGGCAGCTCGAAGTTTGAAGTGCTATTTATGGATCGTGCTCACAAGATTATCGATAGCTTTGAGATTGATCCATTTTTCTCCGCGACTATTGATCCAATCATTGGCGTGATCCCCTACCTTAATGGTAAATATATCCTTATGGGTTCAAACAAAACCTACTTGCGCTTTGGGAAAAATGACAATGCAGATGAAGCCCTGCAGTTTGCAGACTTTGTGCGTGGGGGTGATAGATTTGAAGGACAGGGCAGCGGGCTTGGGCGCGGAAGAATTGATACCGTGCGCTCGAAATTCCACCACACTGGAAGTATTGCAGCAGATTCTAGGTATTTCTATATGGCGACACTGCCAAACAACCTTGATAAGCAAAGCTTTGTCATCAGTAAATACGCCCTTAGTGATAGAATCCTATCTGGTGAATTTACCCCAAAGGCGGATTTAAAGGATACGCGCAGTTTGGGCGAGCTCTACATCACTGCGCTTACAATCCACAATGGCAATATTCTAGCACTTAGCAAGAATTACAATGTGATTGCAGAAATTAGCCCAGTAAGCGAAGAGATCGTGCGTGTATGGAGCTACCCTAGTGAGATTAGCAATGCGCGCGCTTTGGTGCTGGACTCTAATGTGGTCTCAATTCTCTCCTATCAAGATGGCAAAAACATCTTATATCACTTGCGCTAGAATCTAGCAAGCCTCATAGTGGGCTTTAGTTTGGCTGTGAAGTGGGGCTGCGTTATTGTGGATAATGGTTTTCTGTGTTACAATCGCGCTTTATTTGTGTGTTTAGGATAAATGAATGATTGAATGGATGCAAAAGCACAAAAAGTGGCTTGTGGTTACTATTTGGATTAGCGCGATAGCGTTTATTGGTGCTGGTGGCTTTGCTTGGGGGGTTTATGATTACTCTCTCTCTGGAAATTCTGCGGCAAAAGTGGGGCAGATAAACATTAGCAAGGCGGAGTTTGCCCAAGCGTATCAAAACGAGTTTGATCGCCGAAATTACCAGCAAGGGGGCACTTTAGATGAAGCTCAAGCTAAGGAAATGGGGCTTGATCAATATGTCTTAAACAATCTCATCTCTAATGCGCTTATCCGTAATTACGCGCTAGATCTGGGCTTGCGTGTGAGTGATGAGGAGATTGCCAAAGAGATTAGTGCGGGGAGAGACTATGAGCCTTTTCGCACAGATGGGGTATTTGATCTTAAGAAGTATGACCAATTTATCGCATCTAGTGGGATTACAAAGCAGTATTTCGAGGAGCAAGTGCGGCAGCAGCTTCTCACAAATAAGATTTTAGGACTCTTGTTTCCACAGCTTATCGCGCAGCAGCCCTTACCAGCTACACCGCTTGAGCGCAGTGCCTTGAGCTTTGGCTTTGCTTTGCAGGATATTGTAGAGCTAGAAGTGATCTATGGCACAAGCGTGGCAATCACCGCTAGTGAGAGTGCGCTCAAGGCATTTTGGGAAGAGCATAAAGACGCTTATCAAACCCCAGCGAGCTATAAGGTAGAGATGGTTGTTTCTCCAGCAAAGTCCCAAGCCTATGATGAAGAAGAGCTGCAAAAATTCTATGAGCAAAACTACATTACCCAAGAGAGTAAAGAGATCCCAGAATCTATAAAGCCTCAAGTCATTCTAGCCTTGCAGCAGCAAAAGGCACGAGTTGCCGCGCTTAAAGAGTATGCCAAGCTACAAAAATCACAGCAAACTGATAGTAAAGAGCAGGTGATCACACAAGATTCTAGTGAATATAGCCAAGAGATTCTTCAAGCATTAGATTCTGGTGCCGCAGGCAGTGTGCTTAAGCCTATGCCTTTAGGCGATGACTTTATCACATTAAAAATATTGAAGAAGATCCAGCCTAAGCCATATCCATTTGGCGAAGTGCGTGCGCAAATCCAAGAAGAATATATCAAAAGCGAGCGATTAAAGGAGCTTCACAAGCTAGCATCAGCACGACTTGGGACTTTTAAGGGGCAAAAGGTTGTAGCAAGATTCCCCACACAATCAGAGATTTCCAAGCAGCAATACAGGCTTGGCAGTCTTGATTTTTATACATCTATGGGGCTTTTGCAGCATATCTTTGATAGCCATAAAAGTGCAAATTATGCTATAATTGGCGAAAATGCGTTTTTGTTTAGGATTGTTTCGCAGTCTGTGTCGCCTATGAACTCTGCGGATAGCTATGTGGGTGCGCTTGCTGATCAGGTTAAAATGGAGCTTATGACAAAGCTTGTATTTAGCTTCTTGGAGCAGCGTTACAAGGTTAAGAAGTTTATTTAGGCATAGGAGGATAGTTTGGATCAGACGATTTTGGGCATCGATATAGGCTCTAGCAAAATCTGTGCCGTGATTGCTAGTGTGCGTGATGGCGTGCCACACATTATTGGGGTGGGCAGGCATCGATCGCAGGGACTTAAAAAGGGCTTGGTTGTCAATATCGATTTGGCGAGCAAGGCTATCAAGGCTGCAGTAGAAGAAGCAAAGAGTCAGGCTGAGGGCACAGAATCTATCAACAAAGCCATTGTCTCTGTCTCTGGTGCTTATACAAAAAGTGTATTAAGCTCTGGTGTCTATAATGTTACAGAAAATGAAATTACCATTCGAGAGATTGGCAAAGCACTTAATAATGCTGTTTATAATGCCTCGATCCCGCAAGAATTCGATGTCATTCATGTGCTTCCATATAAGTTCCGCCTTGATGAGCAAGACCACATAGAAGATCCTATGGGTATGACTGGGCGTAGGCTTGAAGTGTTTGCGCATATTGTTACAGCGCAGCACTCAAGCTTAGAGAATCTGCGCAGGACAATCCAGCTAGCTGGTGTTGAGATACAAAATATCGTGCTAGCCTCTTATGCTTCTTCAATCGCTGTGCTTAGCGATGATGAGAAGAATCTAGGTGTAGCGTGTATTGATATTGGCGGAAGCACTTGTGAGATTATGATCCACGATGGTAATGCTATGCGCTATAACAATTTCTTTGGCGTAGGATCGCACCATATTACAAGCGATCTTGCCATAACGCTAAACACAAAGATTTCTGCTGCTGAAGAGGTCAAAATCCGCTATGGAGATTTGGGCATAAAAAGTGATAGTGAGACAGGTGGGCAGATACAAAGCGATCAAATGATTGAAGTGCCATCTGTTGGTGTAGATGAGGCAGTGCATTTTGTCGAGCTGGCTAAAGCGCAAGCAGTGATTAAGGCGCGCGTGCTGGAGACTTTTGGCGTGCTTGCTCGATATATTGATCAAAGCGGGCTTAAGGATAGGCTTGGCGCGGGGATTGTCCTAACGGGTGGAATGATGAATATGCAGGGTATCCGCGATCTTGCAAAGGTGTTTTTCCATAATATGCCCACAAGGATTTCAAAAACTATTGAAATGCCCGGGATTTATGATGAGCTGCGAGATCCTTCGTATTCCACGGTGCTTGGATTGATTTGGTATGGGGCTGGTAAATGCACGAATTACGAGCGTGATTCGATGATGAAGATTTGTCATAAAGAAGCTAAGAATCAAGACGCCTTGCCATCTTTCTCGCAGCCAAGCCCATACGCTCCAAATCGCGACTATCAAAATATCTTGGATACGGATTTGTCAAATCTCAAGGAAGATCTCGCTCAAGGGGTGAGAGGACAGGCAAGCTCACCAAGGGCAGATCAGGGTAAGGGAGAGTCTTCTCTCAGCAAGGCAAAGCAGGCTTTCACTAAGTTTGCAGAGAAATTATTTTAGAAAGGAAGTGCGATGCAAGATACTCACATAGAAGTTCAAGAAATTAGGCAGACAAAAGGGGCGAAGCTTGTCGTTGTTGGCGTGGGCGGTGGCGGCTCAAATATGGTAGCGCATCTGTATCATAATAACCAGCATCAAGATCTTACTTTGATCGTGGCAAATACCGACTATCAGCATCTTAGCGTAAGCCCAGTGCCAAATAAAATCCAGCTAGGCGAGCGGCTTACAAGTGGTTTGGGTGCTGGGGCAGATGATGAAGTAGGCAAGAAGGCTGCGCTAGAGAGTGCTGATGAGATTAAGCAGGCTTTGAGTGGAGCAGATATGGTGATTGTGTGCGTTGGTCTTGGTGGTGGGACAGGCACAGGAGCTGCTCCTGTGGTGGCGCAAATTGCTAAGGATTTGGGAGCGTTGACCGTTGCTGTTGCGACAAAGCCTTTTACTATGGAGGGCAATAAGCGCATAAAAACTGCGCAAAGAGGGTTTGATGAGCTTAATAAAATCACAGATTCTATTATTGTCGTCCCCAATGATAAGGTCCTATCTATCATTGGCAAAAATACTGGCTTAAGAGAGAGCTTCCGCCATATTGATGATGTGCTTGCGCGCGCGGCTAATGGTATATCGAGCGTGATTTTGACCTATGGTGCTGGTGATATTAATGTAGATTTTGCTGACTTGACTAGTGTTATGCAGCACAAAGGACTAGCACTAATGGGCATAGGCGAAGGCTCTGGAGAGAATGCCTGTATAGATGCCTTGCGCAATGCTGTGGAATCTCCACTTTTTGACAATCTCTCCATAAGCGGGGCTAGAGGCGTGCTTTTGAGTTTTGAAATGCACCCTGATCACCCAATGTTTCAGCTAACAGATGCATTAAGCTACATTCACGAGGTCGCTGATGCTGATGATGCAGAGATTATTTGGGGGACAAATACTGATGAAAGTCGTCCATTGGATTTTATGCGTGTAACGGTGATTGCCACAGGGTTTGAAAAAAGCATAACTACTTCACATCAAGCTCCACAGCAGGAAGTCAAGCAGCCAGCGGCTAAAGCACAGCAAGAAACTCTTCAAATGGATCTTACTGCACTGCTGCGTGCGAGTGGAAGTGATGAGGTGGTCGATTATGATAGCCCAGCGTGGCAGCGAGCGAAAAAGGACTAGATAAGATTTATTTATGGCTCGGTGAGCTAGTAAGTCTGTTGGCACTTGTCATTGTGCGCATAGCATTTGCTAGTGCTAGCAGTGCTACACCCACATCTCCAAACACCGCCTCCCAAATACTTGCCACCCCAAAAATACCCAAGATGATAAATAGCCCCTTTATCCCAAGTGCTAGGGCAATGTTTTCATAAATGATGATTTTTGTCTTTTTGGCGATTTTGATGGCTTGTAGGAGCGAGTCTAGCGAGCTATTAAGCACGACAATATCAGCTTTTTGCTGCGAGAGATCACTCCCACTTCCCATAGCGATCCCCACATCAGCAAGTGCGAGCGTGGGCGCATCGTTGATCCCATCACCCACGAAGCCGATTTTACCCCTGCTCTCTGTCTTGAGCTTTGTAAAAAGTGCTGCTTTATCTTGCGGTAGAAGCCCACTATAATACGCGATAGAGAGCTGCTCTCCTACAATTTTGCAAGGATATGCCCCATCGCCACTTAGCATAATTGGCGTGATATGCAGCTGCTTTAGCTCATCTATCACGCGTTTAGATTCTGCTTTAAGTTCATCAGCGATGGTGATGTAGCCTAGGTAGCGTTTATCTACACTTATATGCACGATAGTGCCATCTATATCGCAAGTGCTATGTGGGATAGAAAATTTATGCAAGATTTTGTCATTACCTGCGATGATTTCTCTGCTATCGCACACTGCGCGCACGCCAAGCCCGGAAAACTCTTCAAACTCGCTGATGTGATGCGTGTGCGCCATATCCATATAGGCTTGTTTGATTGATTGGGCTATGGGGTGGTTTGAGAGATTTTGTGCGCACGCAGCAAAGCCTAGAATCTCCCTTTTGCTCACACCTTCTTCAGGCACAATGTCTGTAACTTTAAACACCCCCTTTGTCAGCGTGCCTGTTTTATCAAAGCTTAGCATACTAAGCTGGCTTAGGGCTTCTAGGTAGTTTGAGCCTTTAAGCAGCACGCCAGCTTTTGAGCAAGCGGCAATCCCGCCAAAATACCCAAGCGGCACAGAGATGACAAGCGCGCAAGGGCAGCTTACCATAAGCACGACAATTGCGCGATATGCCCACTCATAGAGATTCTGGCTATAAGCACCGCTTGCAAAAATTGGCGGCACGAAGGCGATACACAAAGCGGCAAAAAACACAATAGGCGTGTAATACCTAGCAAAAGAGGTGATAAAGCTCTCTGTCCTAGCCTTTTTTGCTGTGGCGTTTTCGATAAGCTCGGTGATCTTGGCGATTTGGCTTGTGTGGTAGGGGCGCAAGGCGCGTAGTTTTGCTGGGGAGTGCAAGACAATCGACCCCGCTAGAATCTCGGCATTTTGGCTACTTGTAGTAGGCAGAGACTCTCCGCTAATGGCACTTGTATCAAAGCTAGCTAGCTCATCAAGTAGCACGCAATCTACCGGCACTACTTCTCCTGCTAGCACGATGATTTCATCATTTGCCACAAGCTCTTGCGCTGCTATGTCAATAGTTTTTCCATTGTGGATTTTATGGGCTTTTGGCGGGGCAAGATTGGCTAGAGCGTTGATAGACTCCATACCTTTGCGCACGCTGGCATTTTGCAAATACTCCCCCACAGCAAAAAAGAGCATAATCCCAACCGCCTCTTCACTCGCACCGATGATAAATGCCGCAATAGAAGCTGCGATCATTAGCACATTTTCATCGAAAAACTCCTTGCGCCTAGCATTGTGCAAGGCACGCTTGAAGACCTCTTTGCCTGCGATGATATAGAGCGCAATATGCCCTAGCCATAGCATAGTTTTGTAGGATTCATAATCCCCCTGCCTAGTATTTTCTAGTGGTGCAAGCAGCGCATACTCCACCACCAAGCTTGTAAGAAACACAGCAATTAGCCCCAGCAAGACAAATAGCTGAGCACTAAGAAATTTGCGTGCTGATTGCTTCTCTTCTAGGTGCGATAGGCGCACTTGCGGCTCTACTTGCGTGATAATTTCTTGAAGCTTTTGCATATCATTGCAATCAGTCTGCAAGGTGCTAGTGGCGAAATTTACCTGCGCTTGCCCTATGCCTTGATCTTTGCGCAAAGTGGATTCTAGCTTGGCAGCGCAATTTGGGCAGTCAAGATTCTCTAGTCGATATTGGTGCATAAGATACCTATATAGTGAAGTGGTTTGGCGAAGTGTAGCGCATAAAGGCAATGATTGTGTAAGGAGCTGGTTTAGTATAAGCCGAGTTCTGTCAAGGGTGGCTATTTATCTAGGATATATTTCACAATATATCTCAAGCAAAGAGCAAATTTAAGACATTTACCACGCTCTTCTTGCTACGGATTGGGTTTGCATTGACATTTTACATTGCTGTAAAATCGGTAGGCTCTTACCCCACCTTTTCACCCTTACCAAACATAGATTCTAGCTAGAATCCGCTTTTGGCGGTTCTTTTCTGTTGCACTTTCCCTTAGGTCGCCCTAGCCATTTGTTAAATGGAATCCTGTCTTTGTAGCTCGGACTTTCCTCCCCTTAAGCTTATGCCAAGGAGCAGCCACCACTAAACCAGCCCCTAGATTATAGCAAATCCGCAAAAACCCCTAGCATTTCAAAGGTAGGCTATGGATTATCCTAGTAGCACTTGACTACCTTAGAAAACGAGTTGATGAATACCCGCAAGGGTAGTCATAACTCAAGCTTTAGGAGCGAAGCGGGATTTACTCCTGCGTAAGCGGTCTTAAGTGAGCTTTTAAGCGAACGACTATGAAAATAATAGTATAATGCCGACTAAGATTTTCTGGTAAATCTTACTCATCGTAACCTCCTTTGTGAAAAGTAGGCTACGCCAAGAGAGGCTGCAACTCTCTTGGGCAACCTCTACTGAAATTCTAACATACTTCCTAAATACTCCCTAGAATCCACTTTTACTTAATCGTGTTTTTCCGTCATCACAAGATTTGCGTAGCAAATCGTAGCAATCCAATCCCAAATAGAATCTATCGTTTTTTTTTTTTTTTTGATTTTGGCTACAATGTGGCTCTCATATTTTGACTATTTTTATCCAAGGAGATACTATGCAAACAGCTACTCATAACACTACCCCGCACAAACTGGGGGGGGGTATGATCTCTCTCTAAATGCTTCTACTAGATTCTCTCAAAAGGTTGCTTTATCTATCGCTTGTATCTCGTGCTTAACTTTGACAAATCTCCACGCTCGGTGGTGGTTAGACCCCGGTAGTGAAACATCTGCCAAGTGCAATGCCCGATGGGATAACGGCGGTTTTTTTGCAATTGGAAATGACAACTCTGATTGTAAAGGGGATTGGGCAGGGTTTATGCAAGATGGTGGCGGTCCGAACAGAACCCTAAGACTAACCCGAGTTACTTTAGATGATCTTAGGGCTTATACAAAAAATGCAGATGTAGATGCACGCGATAGGTGGGGTAATTTCCATCTTTTTAGCTCCACCATAGGGACGGCAAATATTGAAGGGAAACTTCGACTAGAGATTGTAGCCCAAAGCGGAACCAATACTATAAACACTCTAAATCATACAGCCAGCCTACTGCATTTAAAAGGCGGTAACAACAAGCTAAACATCACCACGCTGAATCAAATCGGTGAGAATAGCGACACGCAAGTTTTTGACAATATAACAATAACAGACTTCAATCTTAGCGGTGGTAAAACACATCAGCTTGTAGGTGAGATTACCAACCTAAATATCACTAATGGGACATTCTATCAAGGTAAGCATAATGGCGGATCTAGTGGCTATCAGGATCACCAAATCACAGGCGGCACTATCACAAAGGTGGATTTAAGCGGCAATGGTGCGTTTGAGCAAATTAGAGGCAGTGTAACTGACTTCAACCAATCCGGCGGCACTGCCGAGCAAAAAGGTGGCACGATAGGAACTGCCAATCTCAACGGCGGTAACTTTACCCAAACAGGCGGAACAATCACCAATCTCAACCTCTCTGGCGGGACATTCACCCACAATGGCGGCACACTTAGCAATGTCGTGCTTAAAGCTGGCGGCAGTGGCTCTACATTTGTCAATGGCACAGATTCTGCCTTTGCTAACATCACCCAAGAGGGTGGCAATCACACTATCATCGGTAAGGTTGCTAAATTTACTCTAGCGAGTGGTTCCTTTACCAACAACGGCTCTATCGAAACACTCACCACCAACACCACTACCACAAGACAAGCTAGAAGTGGCACAAGCTTCTACGCTGCCCAAGCCACTACTACCAACCATATCACCAACAACGGCACCATTGATAAACTAGAGCTCACCAAAGACGCCACTAGCGTAACCAATAATGCTGTGTATAACACAGGCGGTGGTTTAGCAAGTGGTATCATCAAAGAGCTAAGCGTAACAAAAGGCAGTGCCACCATCAACACCCTAAATGGTGTAGGACAAGGGACAGCAGGTAATGCAGAGCCCCATACACTCTCTAATATCAACATCACTAAAGGCGCTAAACTCACCGTTGATACCCTAAGCGTAGGACTCAAAGGCAACCAAGCTATAGAGAGAGTAACGATAAATAACAATACAGGCAATAGTGGTGGCAACAAAGAATTTGCCGTCAATAAAATCCAAGTAACCTATATCGATGGCACCTTTGACCCTGCAAAAAGCATTAGCAAGAATCTTACAGACTATGTATCTAGCAATACCATTAGCCAAAGCTATGTCGATAACAATTCTAAGCCCACCTTTGAATCAAGCCCAGAGCTCCAAGGTATAGGGGTGAAGTTTAATCCCGATGGCACTCCTATCTTTGAGGTAGAAGCCTCCTTGGCTGCAAGTATGACAAGCGTAGTCGTGCGCCAATCTATGCGAAGAAAAATGCTCCTAGACACCTATCTCTCTGAACAAAACAGAAGAAGCTTGAAAAACAAAGAGCGCAGAACCAAGCAGCGCATAGAAGCAGCCACCCTAGCAGATGCAAGAGCCCAGTATCAAAAAGACCTAGCCAAATACACCAAAGACAAAGCAGCATGGGATAAGCTTGCTAGCACCAAAGAAAATAAAGCCCTAATCGCTAAATACGAGCAAGAAGACAAAGCCTACCAAGCAGCCAAAGCTCAATACGACAAAGACAAAAAAGCCTATGAAGACAATCGCAAAAACCTAGAGCTACTCTCTAAAGCACAAAAGATCAAAGCTCCCATAGAGCCTAAAGCTCCTGTAATGCCAAACCTAAAGCCAAGTGATAAACACTACAAAAAAGCTATGGCTAACTATGACAAAGCACAAAAAGCCTATGAAAAAGCAATGAGCAAATATGAGCAAGAGCTTAGAATCTATACAGAGGAGAACAACAAGCTAGAGACAATAGCAAGAGCTAGCAATCTCAAAGCTCCAGTAGCTCCCAAAGCTCCTATAAGACCAAACCTAAAACCAAATCATAAAGACTATAAGCGAGTAATGGCAGCCTATGAGTCAAACCAAAGAGCCTACCAAGCAGCTCTCAAGCAATATGAGCTAGATAAAAAGAGCTATGAGAGAGAGTATCAAAAGCTTATAGCCCTAGCTGATGCCCAGAGCAATA
>OWHX01000520.1_pt1 | contig 21225 bp, 22 predicted proteins | sample 1732801 | NCBI WGS metagenome assembly OWHX01 (sample SAMN05065755, study PRJEB22554) | human gut metagenome | biome: ENVO:2100002; feature: ENVO:00000062; material: ENVO:00002003 | host: Homo sapiens | place: USA
CGAGATTACTACGCGTCTCGTGGGCTCGGAGATGTGTATAAGAGACAGAGAATGCCCATCTAATTTTTGACACGAAGGAGTTCTTATGCAGTTTATCAAACACATCTTTTCATCGCTCACGCCTAGCTTTTTGATTAGAAACTATATTTTTGGTATTTGTTTTTGGGCAGCTTTTGTGTTTCTTTTGCCAGATATTCCAATACCACTTATTATCATCTTGACAATCAATCTCTTATTCTTTCCATTTGCTACACTTGTTTGGGACGAAATGCGCGATATGCTTATGGGAGGCACTGCGGTATTTTTGCCACTCTGGACTATGCTTATTATCAAATTTTTTATCAAAGGTATGATATTTTCTTTTGCAATTCCTGTTGGGGTGCTTGGGATTCTCTATATTTGGTTTCGCACAAAAAATGCTTCTTGAGATACCGCACAATCAAGCAGAAAAGATTGTTGTTGGTTATAATCTTTGCTCCAAAATCTCCCGTGCCTGCTTAATGTCACACTCTATTTGAGCCTTAAGCTCCTGGAGTGAGTCAAAGCGGCGATTTTCGCGGATTTTTTTATACATCTGTATCGTTAGCTGCTCTGGCACCTGTGTAATCTCACTATCAATAATATGGCTCTCTATTGCATATACCCCATCTGTGCTAACACGATGCCCAAAGAAGCTCACAGCCATTTTTCCATTTACGCGCGTAGCATACACACCACTTGCTGGCAAAACATAGCCTTGAGCGCGGATATTTATCGTAGGGAAAAGCTCCTTGCTCGCTATCCCCTGTCCGCGTATCACATCACCTGTTATCGTATAGTGCCAGCCTAGCATTGCATTTGCCACAGCAATATCTCCGTGTCTCACAAAGTCTTTAATCACGCTTGCGTGCAATGGAATCTCACCATAGCAGACCTTGGGGACAATGATTGCCTGTATCGCTCGCCCTTGGCTACTTTGCCTAATCTCACACAAATGCCGCAAATCGTCCGCCCCACAGAGTCGATCTCTACCAAAGCGAAAATCATACCCCACGATAATTGTCTCCAAACTTGGCAAAGATTCTAGCAGCGTAGAGACAAACTCCTCCCCACTCATATGCGCTACGCTTGCAAACTCCACGAAATAGGCATTTGGCAACTGATCAAGCCGATCTTGTAGCGAAGTAAGGAAGCCTTGATTCTGCACGCTTGGACTTTGGCTAATTAGATTCTGCTCTATCGCTTTGTCGATGATTAGCACCGCACCACGATCACCTAGCAGCTCTAGTAATTTCCTATGCCCTAAGTGTATCCCATCAAACTTCCCAATCGCCAGACTTGTAATCTGCTTAGGAGCAAGATTCTCTGCAAGCATAGATGAAAAACTCTGCATTGCCTTCCTTTCCTTTCACACTAGATTCTGCCACCAAGCGCACAGAAAGTCCGCGTGCGCAAATAGTCGCTATACACTCTTGCAATGCACTTTGGGCTGCATTGTGATCTTGCACGACCCCTCTTTTGCTTCGCTTAATCCATCTACCCACTTCAAACTGCGGCTTAAAAAGCACGATAAGCTCACTACTTAGCTTGCATAAATCATCAATAATATGCCTGATACTAATGAAGCTTACATCACACACAGCTAGGTCAAAATCTCTAGCATATCTGCGCGTGAATACTCGTATATCACATTGCTCAAACACCTCCACACGAGAGTCTTTGGCGATTGTTGGGTGGAGCTGGTTGCTTCCTACATCAACACAGCAAATATGCTTAACCCCATAGCGCAGCAGCACTTGGCTAAATCCCCCCCTAGCAGCCCCCACATCAATGGCACTCTCCCAAGCTCTAGCCACTCCTTGCCTCTTGCACTCTTCCAAAAACCCTTGAAGCTTCCTTCCAGCCCGAGAGACAAACTCCTCCCCACTAATTTCAACAGCCAGCCTAGATTCTAGCCTATCTGCCACACCCTCATCGCTCTCTAAACTAGAATCTATAATCTCAAATGATGGCTTTTGCACCACTTTACCACCAAGCATAACTCTGCCAGCCCTAATCGCCTCTTGCGCCTTTTGCCTAGAGTCAAACTTCCCTATATCTACCAAATACCTGTCAAGCCGCATAAATCCCCTACAACGCCTGAAATGGTATGACTTTAAAGCTATAGTCAAGCTTTTCTTCTTGCTCATCTACAACAATACGCAAAAGCATTTTATCTGTATCAATAAGTGTAGATTTTGCAAATGCCACAAGATAGCAGTTTGACCATTTGTTAATAGGGTGCAGCACTTCATCATACTCGTTTTTATTAAGCAGGCGGATATACTGCGGCTCTAGCCACGATTTACCATCGCGTGTAGCTAGATCGATACGCAATCGCTTGAAGATAATAGGCTCTTGACTTGGAGCATAAATCTCTATAAAGAAATATTCCAAATTTTTATAATATGTCCGCTCAATATCATTTAGGTAAGTTGCAAACACAACTAGATCAATCTTATCATTGCGAATTATTTGGAATTTCCTTGTAGCTTGGATTTTCCTTTCTTCTAACAATTCTGGGTGATAGCCTTTTTCAAAGTAATTTGTGCAAGATACAAAGGCACAAGCAAGCACCAAAACCAGCCCTACTCTCCAAATCCCCAAAAGCAATCCTTTAGGCTTTTCTTGTGAAAAAAACGCTATGATTATATCCATTTTTACCAAATACCAAGGAAGCCTATGCGCCACCTTATAGAGACAAGCGATCTATCCACAGATGAAATCGAGCGCATCTTACATAAAGCCACGCAGTTTCTCCCTATGTTAGATTCCACAACTTTAGATTCTAGTAAGAGACCAGCACAAAGCCTAGCACACACCAATATCATCACCATATTTTTTGAAAACTCCACGCGCACACTAAGCAGCTTTGAGTGCGCGGTGAAAAATTTAGGCGGCTCTATCACAAGGCTTGATGTCTCACGCTCTTCAACTTCAAAGGGCGAGACCATCAGCGATACCGCTGCAAATCTTAATGCGATGAGTCCGCACGCTATCATTATCCGCCATCAAAGCTCTGGTGCGCCTGTGCATCTTACTAAATCCGTCTCCTGCCCCATTATCAATGGCGGTGATGGTGCGCATGCGCACCCTACCCAAGCCCTACTTGACTTGCTCACACTTAGACAATGTCTGGGGCAAAATCTTGCTGGCAAAAGGATAGGCATTATCGGTGATATTAAAACTTCTCGCGTGGCAAATAGTAATATCGAGCTACTCTCCCGCTATGGTGCAGAGCTTGTGCTTATAGCTCCGCCACACTTCCTCCCGCCACACAGCAAGCTTGCCTACACACACGATATTACAGAGGTGATAGACTCTCTGCACGCTATCATCTCCTTACGCACACAGACAGAGAGACATAGCAAGCAAAATTACGGCTCACTGCGCGATTATGCCAATCAATTCTGCCTAACAAAGCAGCTCATAGGCGATAGGGATATAGTCATTATGCACCCGGGTCCTGTGCATCACAATATCGACATTGAAGATGAGCTACTCAAAGACTCTCGCTGCAAAGTTTTACAGCAAGTGAGAAATGGCGTAGCAGTTCGTATGGCGGTATTAGAGTTCTTTATCCTAGAGACAAAGGCGTAATATGAGCAAAGTGCTGACACAAAAACAGCTTAAAGTTGGGGTAATAGGGGTTGGTGTAGTGGGTAGCAGTGTGATTGCTGCCCTAGAAAAAAATCGCGATATTATTACCGCGCGTGCGGGGGTAGAAATCATTATCAAAAAGGCTTGCGTGCGAGATATAAACAAGCCTAGAGCCTGTCCTATCCCACTGACAGATGATATTGATGAGATAATAAATGATGATGAGATTGATGTGGTAGTTGAGCTAATGGGTGGAAGAGATTTGCCCTATCATATTGCCAAAGCCACTCTATCAAAGGGGAAGGCGTTTGTAACTGCCAATAAGGCTATGCTCGCCTACCACCGCTATGAGCTAGCAAAACTCGCACGCACACCCATAGGATTTGAAGCAAGCGTATGTGGGGGTATCCCTATCATCAATGCGCTCAAAGTCGGCTTAAGTGCGAATGAGATTCTAGCTATAAGGGGGATTCTTAATGGGACAAGTAACTATATCTTAACCAAAATGACTCAAGATGGCTGGGACTTCACCCAAGCACTCAAGAAAGCTCAAGAGCTAGGCTATGCTGAAGCAGACCCAAGCCTAGATATTAACGGACTTGATGCAGCGCACAAGCTCTCAATCCTTGCTAGCATTGCTTATGGCATTGATGTGCGCCCAGAAGATATGCTTATAGAAGGCATAGAGCATATAGCACCTGAAGATATTGAGTTTGCCAAGGAGTTTGGCTACTGCATAAAGCTACTAGGGATTGCTAAAAAGCACGATAGCTCCATAGAGCTACGCGTGCATCCCACAATGATTGATGAAGAAAAGCTACTAGCAGATGTCGATGGCGTGATGAATGCTGTGAGTGTTGTTGGCGACTGCGCTGGTGAGGGTGTGTATTATGGGGCTGGGGCTGGGGGCAATGCCACTGCTAGCTCTGTCATAAGCGATCTTGTCGCTATCGCACGCTTATATAGCCAAAACCACAGGCAAGACCAAGCAAATCCAATGCTAGGCTTTATCACCGAGCAAAGCTACGCCATTATCCCTAAGCAAGACATCACAAGCAGATACTATCTACGAATCCTAGCTGGTGACAAGCACGGGGTTTTAGAGAAAATCGCTGCAACTCTTAGCCACAATAAAATTTCCATTAGCACATTTTTGCAAAAACCAAGCACGCTAGATTCTAGCAGCTCTCAAAACTGCGCTAAAGTCCTGCTTGCCACACACACAACCTCTGAATTTGCCATACAAAATGCGATCACAGGCTTACAATCCTTAGAAGTCGTGCGCCAAAAGCCCGTCATTATCCGCATAGAAGATGAGTGATCAAAAGTTTAAGCTAGCAAAACCACCACAAAAACAAACACGCATAAAAGGAGCGGCAGGAGAGCAAAAGGCGTGTGAATGGCTAGAATCTAAAGGCTTTAAGATTTTAGCGCGCAATTATTACACACAATTTGGCGAGATTGACATCATCGCCTTATGTGATAATCTTTTGCACTTTATTGAGGTAAAGACTTTCGCAGCAGACTCACTCTCTCCGCGCTATGCCATCACAGCTAAAAAGCTTCAAAAAATCTACGCTAGCATTGATGTGCTACTTTTCACCTGTCGCAATCTCCAGCTACCCCTAGAATCTAACTTTTCCAAATATGAGCGCGATGCCCATAGGATTGTGCAAAGCCTACAAGCCTTGCATATTGACTTGCAGAGCTGTCAATATTGTGTTGATGCGCTACTAATTTGGGGGGATAGTATTGAATTATTAGAAAATATAAGCCTTGAGTAATCTCCACAAGCAATCTCACAAGCCTATTTTTAGCAGCTATAACAACTCTCCCACATCGCACATATTCTGCGAGCATATCATTGCCAAAATCTTAAAATATCACTTCAACAACCATCGCTATAAATTTGTAGAGATAAAACAAGTGGCCGGGAGAGAGGGATTCGAACCCCCGGAGGTGTTACCCTCAACGGTTTTCAAGACCGCCGCTTTCAACCGCTCAGCCATCTCCCGTATATCGCAGAAAATGTAGCTTGGAGGCGACACCCAGATTCGAACTGGGGAATCAGAGCTTTGCAGGCTCCTGCCTTACCACTTGGCTATGTCGCCTTAATCCCAAGGTGGTGCCCGGAGCCGGACTTGAACCGGCACGGACACAATGTCCGAGGGATTTTAAGTCCCTTGTGTCTACCATTCCACCACCCGGGCAAGTATTGACGAAAATAGTGAAAATATTTCAAAGATATTGATTAAATGTAAAAGTGGAGCGGGAAACGGGGATCGAACCCGCGACCCCAACCTTGGCAAGGTTGTGCTCTACCACTGAGCTATTCCCGCGTTGTAAAGCCGTAATTCTAGCAATGCTCATTAAAAAAATCAAGGCATAAAAGTAACTTTTAGTATTTTTTCCCTACAATACCCCACTTGATACGCCCCATAATTACAAAATAATTTCAAAGGAATAGTATGCATTTTGAGCCTTATCCTTTTGAGCGATTGCAGAAACTTTTAGCCGATATTACACCCAAAGCCCCTATCCGCAAGCTCACAATTGGCGAGCCGCAGCTACCCACACCAGAATCTATCACCAAAGCTCTACAAGACTATGCTAACGAGCTGCGCTACTACCCGCCATCAGCTGGGACTGCATATCTCAAAGACGCAATGCTAGGCTTTATCAAAACTCGCTATGGCATTACACTTAGCCACGAGCAGCTTATCCCCACCTTTGGCACAAGAGAAGTGCTTTTTAATCTCCCGCAGTTCTACCTAGCACAAATCAAGAGCCCTGTCATAGCCCACCCAAACCCTTTCTACCAAATCTATGAAGGAGCTGCGATTGCAAGCTCTGCTAAAACTATCTATATGCCACTCACAAAAGAGAACAACTTTAAGCCACACTTAAGCGATGAGCAATGCAAGCTCGCCAATCTTGTGATACTAAACTCACCCAATAACCCAACAGGTGCTACACTAAGTCTAGATGAGCTAGTGGAGTGGGTGCAAAAAGCCCTAAAATACGACTTTTTACTCCTATGTGATGAGTGTTATAGTGAGATTTATCAAATCCCAGACTCCGTAGAATCCACCTGCACTAAAGACTATGCCCCGGCAGGGATTTTGCAAGCAAGTATAAAAGCTGGTAATACAAGCTTTAAAAACATCTTAGCACTTAACTCCATCTCCAAGCGTAGTAGCGCACCGGGCTTGCGGAGCGGATTTGTCGCAGGGGATAGGGAGATCCTACAAGGCTATATGACTTATCGCACTTATGCGGGATTAGCCCAGCCTATGCCACTAGCACGCGCAAGCGCAGTAGCGTGGAGTGATGAGACAAGTGCGCTAGAAATCCGCAAAATATATAGCAAAAACCTGCAGCTTGCTAAAACTCTCTTCCCACATATTCACATCGAGCCTTATAGCTTCTATATGTGGCTCCCTGTAAAAGATGATCTTGCCTTCACTAAAGAGCTATACGAGCATACAGGCATTGCGGTGCTACCGGGCAGATTTCTAGGCAGAGAAAATGCTGGGCAAGGGTATGTGCGCATAGCATTAGTATATCCACCAGAGCAAATGCAAGAGATTTTAAGCGATTTGGCGAAGTTTTATCACAAATCTATGCGCACAAGCTATGTAGAATCTAGCGGACTAGGTTTGGCGTTAGATTCTAGCCTAGAATCTATACAAGCGCAGATTCCACCACTACACAAAGCTAGAATCCACTTCATCGGCATTGGTGGCATAGGGATTTCAGGGCTGGCGAAATATTTGCGCGCGCAGGGCGCGATCATTAGTGGCAGCGACATTGCCCACTCACCCACGACCCACTATCTCCGCTCTCTTGGCGTGCAAATCCATATCCCCCACGACAAAAGCGCGATACAAGGGCAAGATTTAATAATCCACTCCGCCATAATCAAGCCAGATAATCCAGAAATTATCCAAGCAAAAGCTAGCAATATCCCTGTCCTATCCCGCACGCAAGCCTTAAAGCTCATCTTAGATTCTAAGCGTGTCTTTAGTGTGTGCGGGGCACACGGCAAATCAAGCATCAGTGCTATGCTTAGTAGCATACTCCCAGATTTTGGCGCGATTATTGGCGCGGAGAGCAAGGAGTTTCACTCCAATGTCCGCGAAGCCCAGAGCGAGAGCATTATCTTTGAGGCAGATGAATCAGACAAGAGCTTCTTAAACTCCAATCCATACCTAGCCATAGTCCCAAATGCCGAGCCAGAACATATGGAGACCTATAACCACAACCCCCAAGAGCTGCAAGCTGCTTATAATCAATTCCTTAGCAAAGCTACTTTGCGTTGTGTTAATGATAGTGATGAATTTTTACGCACAAGCGCGATCCCCTGCCTACACCTAAATCCACAACAAGACATTACAAATATCACCTACCACCTAGAAAATGATATGCCCTATACACACTTTTGCTTGCGCAATGTAGGAGAGTTTGCTGTGTGGGGGCTAGGCGAGCATACTGCCCAAAATGCCGCCTTAGCCATACTTGCCGCCCTAGAATCTATGCGGGTAGATTCTAGCAATCTCACTCAACAAAGAGCAACCCTAGATCACGCTAGCTACTCTCCTAGCCATATCCAACAAGTGCGCGAGAATCTAAAGCATTTTGCCGGGATTAAGAAGCGTTTTGACATTTTAAGCACTTCCCCACTCACAATCATTGATGACTATGCTCACCACCCCACAGAAATCAAAGCCACCATACAATCCCTACAAATCTATGCCAAGTTGCGAGGTATTACAACTATTACAGCAATCTGGCAGCCGCATAAGTATTCTCGGCTTTTTGATAATCTTAGTGCCTTTCAAGCTTGCTTTGATGGAGCGTTTTCTAGCGATAGTCGGCTCATTATCCTGCCTGTTTGGCGCGCTGGGGAAGAGCCTAGGGAGATAGACTTGCAAGAGCTTTTTGCCCATTATAATCCCCTGCTTGCCACGCGCACACAACGCAATGGCAATGTCTTAGAAATCTATGATAATGACACATTGCTTACGACATTGACACAAGGCATAGTGATAGGATTTGGCGCAGGGGATATTACCTACCAGCTACGGGGTGTAAAATGATGGGACCAATCTCTGTTGTTGGGATTTTTTGCCTACTGGGCGCGCTTGTCTTTGTGCTCTTACTTCAATCACATCTCACAAAGCAAAGAAAGCTCATTATAGGCGCGATATTATCAGTCGTGCTTTTGCTAATTGGTGGATATAACTACACCCAATCAAAGCGCACAAGCATCACCACACTCTTAGAAGAAGCATTTGAGTCTGGGCAGACGCTTGATTGCGAAGGATTTTTAGTGCATAAAAATGACTTCAGTCTCATTAGTCAAACCTACACACTCATTGGTAAAAATGGCACTCCCACTAGCAACATCATCATCTTGCTGGAAAAATGCAAGATTACAGAGCCTTCTAAGGAAGATGCTGAACTGCTCAATGGTCATACAATTGAAGAAATAGGTAGAGAATAGGAGAAAATATGCCAATCTTAAACGACACACAAAAAGCGCAGATTCTAGCTGAAAGTAAGGTGATTGTCATTATTGGGCTCTCACCTGATCTTACAAAGCCTAGCCACAGAGTCGCTGCATATTTGCAAGAGCAAGGCTATAGCATTATCCCCATTTATCCAAAAGGCGGGAAGATTCTAGGGCAAGAAACATTCCCTACCCTGCAAGAGTGCGCCCTATCTCTACGCGCTCAAAATATCGACATAGATATTATTAACATCTTTCGCAAAAGTGAAGCCCTACCCCAAATCGCCCAAGAAATTTTAGAGCTAAAGCTTAAGCCAAAGTGTGTTTGGGTGCAGCTAGGGCTGCATAACACAGCGGCAAATGCTATGCTCGCGCAAGCTGGGGTTACCTATGAAGAAGATAGCTGCATTAAGCTTGAGCACCAGAGACTTTGCTAGCTTAGCGCGCTAGCTTTTCACACTCCCACACCCGCTAGAATCTAAAACTTTCACTAGAATCTAAAACTTGGCATTATTTTTGCTGGTAGCTGCGTAAGACTTTTGAACTACTACAAGGAATGGTGATGAAGCTAAGGAAGCTAGTGCTTGTTTGCTTGAGTATTGGGCTTATGCAAGGTGCGGATATTAGGCTCAATGACGCTCCGGCAAACTCATTTCAAGATGCCTTTGAGCGTGGGCTGATTTATGGGCACGCAGGGCTACTCTTCCAGCAGTCCATTGATAAAGCCCCCACCTACGGCGACATCAATCTAAGCCTTGGCTATGAATCTAGACGCTTTATGGGTTATAAATTTGGTGCAGAAATGTGGCTAATCCCCAAGCTTTATGAAGGAGTCGCTAACGACTTTAGAAAAAGCCAAACCTATTTTGAAATGTCCCAACTCTATGCAGACTATTATAATCAATACGAGCGTTTTGGTGGGACAATTGGGCGATTTCGTATGGACGAGGAGTGGATCACGCACTTCAATGAAGGACTTTCTCTAAGCTATGATCAAGTCCCCAATCTCTCACTAGCATTTGCGTGGTCTTTAAGGAATGCCTACATCACTCCGTATTTCTCACAAAACTACAAAGTATTTGGCGAGTATCAAAGCGGTAAAGTAGGGAAATGGACAGGTGGGGCATTTTATCTGCGCGCGAAGCTCTCTATCCCACAAGCTCCAATCACTCTCACCCCCTACATCTACCTTGTGCCAGATTTCTTCGTGGCACCCGGGCTCAAAGGCGAGCTTGATCTCCCCATTACTAAGAGAATCTTGTTTAAAGGTATGATACATCTTACTTCTTATGTCGAGCTAAATGACCAGCGCAAGGCATTCAATAGCAGTGGTGGTGGGATCATCTGGGCAGAAGGTGGCGTTGATATGTCGTGGATACGCATTGGTGCTGGTATCATCAACACGCCAAAAGGCGGGGCGATCTATATCGATGGCTTTGGGCAAAAAACCCCTTTTGAGCGAGCTGATGGGGTGTTCTACTACAATGCTACAACCCCTTATGTCTTTGTCTCAGCGGATTTGTGGAAATATGTCAGTCTCTATGGAGCTTTTAGGACAAGTATCCTTGACTCTCAAAGTGTTTTAAACTGGGAAGCTAGAATGGACATCACCCCCATACAAAATGTGCGAATGGGCATAAGCGCACTTGGTGTAAGCAACCCAACACAAGCACCATCAAAATTTGGACAAAACCTTGGAAGCTATATGATTTTCCGCGGCTATGTGGAGTATCATTTTTAAGCCTTGCTAATGCAATCTACATAGATTCTAGTGCTTGATGTAAGATTTTACACGCTTGCCATTGCCTATGGCTTTGTAGCTTCTTGCACATACCTAATCGGCTACTATGCTATAATCGCAAAATACTTACACATTTAAGGATTCCAATGCTAAACAAAAAGATTCTAGTAACCGGCGGTGCGGGATTTTTAGGCTCACATTTATGCGAGAGATTATTAAATCGCGGCGATGAAGTGCTATGTGTGGATAATCTATTCACCGGCACAAAGCAAAATATTCTCCACCTTTTATCAAATCCTAGATTTGAGTTTATGCGACACGATGTAACTTTCCCGCTGTATGTGGAGGTTGATGAGATTTATAACCTTGCTTGTCCAGCAAGCCCGGTGCATTATCAGTTTGACCCTGTGCAAACGACGAAAACTTCTGTAATGGGGGCGATCAATATGCTAGGACTTGCCAAACGCGTGAAAGCAAAGATTCTACAAGCTTCCACAAGCGAAGTCTATGGCGATCCTGAAATCCACCCGCAAGTAGAATCTTATAAAGGCTCGGTCAATCCTATCGGCATAAGGGCGTGCTATGATGAGGGCAAGAGATGTGCGGAGACGCTGTTTTTTGACTATCAAAGGCAGCATAATTTAAACATTAAAGTAATGCGGATTTTTAATACCTATGGTCCTAGAATGCACCCAAATGATGGGCGAGTGGTGAGTAACTTTATCATTCAAGCGTTGCGTGGGGAGGACATTACCATTTATGGCGATGGGAGTCAAACGCGAAGCTTTTGCTATGTCGATGATTTGATTAGCGGAATGGTGGCTCTTATGGATAGCAAAGATGGATTCTATGGACCGGTAAATATTGGCAACCCACACGAGTTTAGTATGCTAGAGCTTGCCAAAAATGTGCTTGAACTTACAGAATCTACATCAAAGCTTGTCTTTCTTCCGCTACCCCAAGATGACCCAAAGCAACGCCAGCCAGACATAACCCTAGCCAAAAAAGAGCTAAATTTCAGCCCAAAGGTGCAGCTAAGAGAGGGGCTAGAAAAGACGATTGCGTATTTTAGAGGGATTGTGTAGTGCAGCAATTTATCCGCAATTTTTCTATCATAGCCCACATCGATCACGGCAAATCCACCCTTGCCGATAGGCTTATCCAAGAATGTGGGGCGGTGAGCGAGCGTGAAATGACCGCGCAAATTATGGATACTATGGATATAGAAAAGGAGCGCGGCATTACCATCAAAGCCCAATCCGTGCGCCTGCGCTATGTCTATCAAGGGCAAGAATATATCCTAAATCTCATCGATACGCCCGGGCATGTGGATTTTAGCTACGAAGTCTCGCGCTCTCTTAGCTCCTGTGAGGGTGCGCTGCTTGTCGTTGATGCCACGCAAGGCGTAGAAGCCCAAACAATCGCCAATGTCTATATCGCCCTTGATAATAACCTAGAAATTCTCCCAGTGGTAAATAAAATCGACCTCCCAGCAGCCGATGTGCCAAAGGTGTGCAGCGAGATTGAAGAAAGCATAGGGCTTGACTGCTCTAATGCCCTAAGCGTGAGTGCCAAAAGCGGCGTAGGCATAGCCGAGCTACTAGAATCCATTGTGCTAAAAATCCCAGCACCAAATGGCGACCCAAATACGCCCACAAAAGCACTCATCTATGATAGCTGGTTTGACAACTACCTAGGCGCACTAGCACTTGTGCGGCTTAAAGACGGGGCATTGCACAAGGGGCAGAGCGTGCTTGTGATGAGTAGTCAAAAAACCTATGAGATTCTAGGACTCTACTACCCCCACCCAGTGCAGAAAATCCCCACCGATAGGATTGAATGCGGCGAAATAGGGATCATCTCTCTTGGGGTAAAGTCTTTGACAGATTTAGCCGTAGGCGACACGATCACCGATGCGCAAACCCCCATACAAACGCCAATAGAAGGCTTCAAGCCTGCCAAGCCCTTTGTCTTTGCTGGAATCTACCCCATTGAGACAGATAAGTTTGAAGAGCTGCGCGAAGCGTTAAAGAAGCTTAAGCTCAATGACTCTGCCCTAAGCTTTGAGCCAGAGACTTCTGTGGCATTAGGCTATGGCTTCCGCGTGGGATTTTTGGGGCTCTTGCATATGGAAGTGGTCAAGGAGCGGCTAGAGCGAGAGTTTTCCCTAGCTTTAATCGCCACTGCGCCAACGGTGGTGTATGAAGTCTATCTTACTGATGGCTCTATGATAGAAGTGCAAAATCCAAGCGAGCTGCCCGAAGTGCAGAAAATTGATCACATCAAAGAGCCCTATGTCCGCGCTAGTATCATCACGCCAAGCGAATTTGTGGGCAATATCATCACACTTCTGGCAAATCGCCGCGGCGTGCAGGAGAAAATGGACTACATCACGCAAGATCGCGTGCTACTAGAATACGCGCTGCCTAGCAATGAAATTGTGATGGATTTTTACGATAAGCTCAAATCATGCACCAAGGGCTATGCGAGCTTTGACTATGAGCCTATCGAGTATCGAAGTGGGGATTTGGTGCGGCTTGATATACGCGTAGCAGGCGAGATTGTCGATGCACTCTCAATCATCGTGGAAAAATCTAAAGCCTATGAAAAGGGGCGTGCGCTTGTGGAGTCGATGAAAGATCTTATTCCGCGCCAGCTCTTTGAAGTAGCCATTCAAGCGAGCATTGGCTCAAAGATTATCGCGCGAGAGAGCGTGCGCTCTGTGGGCAAAAATGTAACCGCTAAATGCTATGGTGGCGACATCACAAGAAAGCGCAAACTCCTAGAGAAACAAAAAGAGGGCAAAAAGCGACTAAAATCTATCGGCAAAGTTGATTTACCACAAGAAGCATTTTTAGCGGTGTTAAAGATTGATTAAAGTAGATTCTAGTGGAATCAAACACTAGAATCTAGGCAAGTTATGGAGACACTAGCCTGCGCAATTAGGCTAGCTTTAACATTAGAGCTTAGAAACGATTGCTTCTGTATCTTGAGCGATGATAAGCTCTTCATTTGTTGGGATTACACATACTTTGACCTTAGAATCCGCAGTGGAGATAATAGCTTCTTGCCCACAGACATTGTTGGCTTCTACATCAAGCTTCACACCTAAAAACTCCAAATGCTCCACAATCATTCCTCGGATAAATTTTGCATTCTCACCTACGCCACCACAGAAACTAATCGCATCTACGCCGATAAGCACCGCGCAGTAGGAGCCAATGTATTTTAAAACACGATATGCAAATGCAGCTCGAGCCAATTTAGCACGCTCATTGCCCTTAAGATCAGCGTCTAAAAGATCCCTAAAATCACTTGATAGCCCAGAGATCCCAAGCACGCCGGATTTTTTATTTAAAATATTGACAACTTCCTTTGTGCTTAGCTTTTCTCTATCGGCAATATACTCCAAAATAGCCGGGTCTAAATCCCCGCTTCTTGTCCCCATAATCAGTCCTTCAAGTGGTGTTAGCCCCATACTTGTATCGACAGATTTGCCATTTTTAATCGCAGATATTGATGAGCCATTACCCAAATGGCAGACGATAATCTTAGAGTTGTGATAATCTAGACCCAGAAACTCCGCAGTTCGGCGCGAAACATATTTATGGCTTGTGCCGTGGAATCCATACCTACGAACCTTATGCTTCTCATACCACTCATAAGGAACACCATAGATATATGCTCTAGGTGGCATACTTTGGTGAAACGCCGTGTCAAATACGCCAACCATAGGGACATTTGGCATAAGTTCTTGGCAGGCACGCACACCAATAATATTGGCAGGATTGTGCAATGGGGCTAGCATTGAGCATTCTGCAACCTCATTTAAAACCCTCTCGTCAATGAGCACAGACTCCTTAAAAGTCTCCCCACCATGCACAAGCCTATGCCCCACAGCAGAAATCTCTGTCAGCGATCCAATCACGCCTTTATCCTTATCTACCAGACATTGCAACACAAGCTGTATGGCTTTAGCGTGGGATTCTATAGGCGTGCTTATGCTCGTTTTCTCTCCTTTTTCATTTTTATAGCTAATCTCACTCCCATCAAGACCAATACGATCACATATACCAGATGCAAGCACTTTGCTTGTAGAAGTCTGTATAAGCTGAAATTTTAGCGATGAGCTTCCGCAGTTGATGACTAAGACATTCATAATCTCTCTCCTTAGTAAGATTGACGCATAAAGCCTAATACATAAGCCAGCCTTAAAGCGACCACGATTTAGTGTAAGAGATTTCCGCTTAATACACAAAAATTTACAAAATCCATTTGGGTTTTTGTGTATTTTTAACACACTTTTAACACAAACTCACATAAACAGCATAGAAATGGCAAAAATAAAGTGGCGAAATCATAAAAACTAGTAGCATATTGGAGAATGTGTGTTTAGATTCTACGCATTTATAAATATGGTTATGGTAAAAGCGTGCGATCAATCAGCCCATTTGGAAGTGCTAGAGAAGCGATCAGTTTAGATTCTAGTGCGCGGTGCTCGCCATTATCCCTTTCGTGATCAAAGCCTAGTAGATGTAGTAACCCGTGCAAAAAAAGCAAGCACAACTCATCATAAAGGCTATGGTGATACTGCTCACTTATCATCTGGGCTAAAGGAAGATTGATAGCAATGCTCCCCAAAGGGACTTCTGGCATAAAATCCAGCCCACTAGAATCTCTAGCAAAATCCAGTGGCGCAAGCGGGAAGCTTAGCACATCAGTGGCATAATCCTTACCCATAAAATCAACATTGAGCGAGTGCATATACTCTTTAGAGCAAAGAAGCAGCTCAATATCCTTATGCAAGAGAGTGGGCGCGTGTGTAGCCAAGCTAGCGGCAGCTTGCTCTAGCGCAGCTTGAAGCCTTGCTTGCAAGGCTTGCAAAAAGCTAGAATCTAACTTTTGCGTGGAGTCGATAATTTGTAGCATATACAGCCTTAATAAGTAATCTTTAACTATAGATTCTAGCTCTACAACAAGCCTAGTATTTATATCCCACTTTGCTAGACACCTACCTTGGGCAAATAGATCCTAAACTCTTTGTCCTTGGCATTAAGCTCTATCCGCCCGGAATGCGCGTGGATAATCTGGCTAGAGAGTGCTAGCCCTAAGCCATTGCCTTTAAGCTTAGTGGTCGCAAATGGCTCAAAGAGAATATTTGGATCATCAAAAGGCTTACCATTATCCTTAATCAAAAAGCACACTTGCCCCTGCACAACATCGCCTTGTATCAATATCGTGCCATCTTCGCTCTCACTCTCTTCAATCGCATCAATGGCGTTAAATAAGAAATTTTGTAAAGCGATGAGCATTAAGTCTTTATCCATATAGGCAACCTTATCGGCAAATACATACTCAAAGGCTATGTCCTTGCTAAAACTATAACTCCCAACAAATGCCTGTAGCTCATCTTGCAACTCACAGATCCTTAGGGGCTGCTTATTAGCACTAATCCCTTTAGAAAACAACAATGTCGCCTTAATAATGCGCTCCACGCGAAATATCGATTTTTGTAGCTCATCAATTAGTGGGATTTGTGATTCTCGTGCAGATTTATGCAATACAGAAGCCAAGATTGATATAGAGCCGATAGGATTGCGGATTTCGTGTGCCAAGTGCGCAGAAATCTGCCCCATAGATGCAAGCCTAGCCTGACGCTTTTGGCTTGTAATATCTGTGGCAGTGATAAGCAGGCGGTTTTGGAAAGAGCCTGTTTGCACAAGGAAAATCCTCTTATCATACTCGACTTCAAGCTCGCTATCTACTCCATTGCCAGCTTTGTGCTTATAGTGGGGCTTTTTTGCCTGTATAGAATCTAATATCGGGGAAATCTCTATTGCACGCGTGTTGCGGTAAAAAAAGCTGCCATCGTGATTATAAACCCAAATCGCTTGCGGCAGCGTCTCAATGAGCCATTCATACAAAGCTTTAGCATCTTTGACATCTTTTTCATAGCGGTAGCTAATATTGATAAACTCTTCCAAAAGCTGCTTGATATTCTCTGGGTTTTCTTGGATTTCGCGTAAAAAATCCTGCCCAGCCTTATCGTCACCATCAGTGTCGGTAAAAGTTAGTGGCGACTTTTTGGAGCTAGAATCCATAGAATCTAGGGTGTTTGTATCGTTATGTGGCTTCAATTTATAGCTTCTCTATGTGGTGTGTGTGTAATGCGCGGGATATTTAAGATCGCCCACCACCCTAGGGTAGGTAGGTATTAGGGACTGCAGCTACTTTTTCAAAGTTGGGATATATTTTGCAAGCGCATCAATCTCTTCATCGCTTAATGCTGCTGCTTGCCCCCACATCGTAGCACCAAGACCAAAGTGGTTTAAGGTCTTTGCTTTATAGCCTAGAAGATCGTTTTTAATCTCTTCTTCTGTCATTGTGTTTGTGATTTTACTTTTACCAAGTGCTTGTTTTTCCATATTAGCTCCGTGGCAAGCTTGGCATTTTGTCTTAATAATATCTGCTGGTTCAGCAGCATTAAGAGCGACTGCGCAGCCCAAAATCCCCAATGTAGCGACAAGTTTTTGCTGAAGTGTTTTCATAACCTTCTCCTTTAGTGAATGTGAGCCTAGATTCTACAACGAAAAAATAAATAAATGCCATATTTTATTTTATGCGCAAAACATATTTCATATCAGCAGGGGTGCTTTAGCTTGTAGGTAGCCTTTGTGGAATTATTTTTGCTTAAGTCTCCGTATAGAATACGCGCCAGTCTTTAAGGAGAAACAATGACTGCAAGAACGCACAAACAATGGCACCGCTGCATAATGACCGCGATTATCTCGCTGCTTTTTAGCACGCACATCTACGCAGAAAAAATAGGCGATATAGCTAGCATCGTAGGTGTGCGGGGCAACCAGCTCATAGGCTATGGGCTAGTAATTGGGCTCAATGGCACAGGCGATAAAACTAGCTCAAAATTTACTATGCAATCCATTGCCAATATGCTTGAAGGAGTAAATGTCAAAGTAAGCCCTGATAGCATTAAATCCAAAAATGTCGCTGCGGTAGTCGTTACAGCAAATCTTCCGCCATTTGCTAGGCAGGGCGATAAGCTTGATATACAAATCTCCTCCATAGGCGATGCCAAATCCCTAGAATCTGGGATTTTGGTGATGACTCCACTTACTGCAGTAGATGGCAATATCTATGCCATCGCGCAAGGTGCGGTAACCACAGGCAGCTCGGCTAATCTCTTAAGTGCGACTATCGCGCAAGGTGCGGTAGTGGAGCGAGAAGTAGCCTACAATCTAAGCAACCAGCAAGATCTAACCCTAAGCCTAAAAAGCGCGAATTTCCAAAACGCTATCAAAATCCAAAAAGTGCTAAATAGCACCTTTGGCGAGCAGAGTGCCATAGCCATAGACTCTCGCACCATAAAGCTCAATCGCCCGGAGAATCTAACACCCGTGGAGTTTGTCGCCCTACTCCAAGAAGTGCAAATAGACTACACAATAGGAAATAAAATCATCATCGATGAAAAGTCGGGCACCATTGTCGCAGGGATCGACATCCCCGTGCGCCCGGTAGTGGTAACAAGCGGGGATATTACGCTAAAAATCACTAATGAGCCACTCCTTGATGAAAAGGGTGCGCAAAAGCTAGACTCCACGACAAGCTTTGATCCAAATAGCACGACAATTAGTGCCAGCGAGCCAAACACCACTATATCTAATGTCATCAAAGCTTTGCAAAAAATGGGTGCGAGCCCAAAAAGTATGATCTCTATCCTAGAAGCTATGCGCCAAAGCGGTGCGATCGCCGCACCGATAGAGATTCTATAAGGATTCTACCTAGCTAGAAGCACTAGAATCTACTTTTATGCAACAAACACAAAGGAGATGTAATGAAAATCGATACAAGCAGCACTCTAGCAGCATACCAAGCAAGCAAAACACCCAACATTAGCAAAAACAACAGCGATGAAAAGCTACGAGAGCAAACTGATGCCTTTGAAGCGATTTTGCTAAAGTTTATGCTAGATACTTCGCTTAATCTTGAGAGCCCGCTCTACCCTAAGCAGCCCGGTAGCGAGATTTACCAAGGAATGTATAAAGACACGCTTGCCCAGCATCTCTCTGGAGGCTTTGGATACAGCCAAGCTCTCTTTGACTGGCTAAAGGAGCAGCAAAGGGGCTAAGCCTCACAACCCTTGCGCTGTTTTATAATGCTTTTATATAATTAGCATAAAACTTGCTGAAGGATTGCAGTGATACAGCATATTACGCACAACGACAAGACTCTCTCAATTATTATCCGCCATAATTTTCACAAAGATGGGATAGAGTTTTTCACTCCCAATGATTTTTCGCAACAATTAGCCTATATGAAGCGTCCTAAAGACTATCTTATCCCGCCACATATCCATAATGCTGTGCCTAGAGAAGTGCTCTACACAAAAGAAGTGTTATTTATCAAAAGCGGCAGAGTGCGAGTGGATTTCTATGATGATGACAAAAACTATCTCAAAAGCTCTATACTTGAGCAAGGCGATGTGATACTGCTTGCCTTTGGGGGACATGGATTCTATATGCTGGAAGAGAGCGAGATTATAGAAGTCAAGCAGGGACCGTATGCTGGCGAGCAAGATAAAGTGCGATTTGAATCAATAGATGATACTAGTGTAAGGATAGAGCAATGATACCAGTCAATGAACCGCTACTTAATGGCAAAGAGAAGCAATATCTAGTTGAATGTATCGATACGGGCTGGATAAGCTCTGAAGGACCATTTGTTAAGCGTTTTGAAGATGAGTTTGCCAAAAAAATTGGGCGAAAATATGCCGTTAGCGTGTGCAATGGCACTGCAGCACTTGATATTGCCATAGAGTCTTTGGAGTTACAAAAGGGTGATGAAGTCATTATGCCGACTTTTACAATCATTTCTTGTATCAATGCCATTGTGCGATTAGGTTTAAAGCCGGTTTTGGTGGATAGTGATCCACTCACTTGGAATATGGATGTAGCTCAAATAGAATCTAAGATTACCCCGCAAACAAAAGCTATTATGATTGTTCATATTTATGGGCTTCCTGTGGATTATTTTCCTATTTTTGAACTTGCCACAAAATATAACTTAAAAATTATTGAAGATGCTGCAGAAGCGCACGGACAAAAATACCACGATAAATATTGTGGTAACCTAGGAGATATTAGCACTTTTAGTTTCTATCCCAACAAGCATATTACAACCGGTGAAGGCGGTATGGTGCTAACCGATAATGAGCAGCTATACAACAAGCTTCTTTCCTTACGGAATCTAGGATTTGCCCCACCGCGCAGATTTATCCACCACGAGCTAGGATACAATATGCGGCTTACTAATATGCAAGCCGCACTTGGCTTAGCTCAGCTTGAACGACTTGATGAATTTGTGCAAAGAAAGCGCAATATGGGTAGAATCTATACGGAGCTTTTGCAAGACTTGCAGGACATCGTGCAGCTACCTCTTCCACAGACATCGTATGCTGAAAATGTCTATTGGGTATATGGTATCGTGCTTAAAGATTGCATTAAAATGAATGCACAAGAAGCAATGGACAAGCTTGCCAAAAAAGGCGTAGGCACGCGCCCTTTCTTTTACCCTATGCACCAACAGCCCGTACTTAAACAAATGGGTTTCTTCATAAACGAAGCCTACCCCATAGCTGAGAATCTAGGCGAAAGAGGATTCTATCTCCCTAGCGGATTGGCTTTGGAAGAAAAAGATATGCACATTGTGGCAAATACATTAAAGGAGATTTTGCGATGAATCCTCTACACTTCATAAAAATGGCAATAAAAAGAGCGGTATGGTTTATGCGTGATGTAAGATCGCATTATTTCTTTACAAGCCCTAGAGCTTTTGGTTGTAGCAGAGGTGTATTTGAAAGTTTTGCACAAGCGGTTAAGTCAGCACCAAAATATGCTAAGACCGACTATACAGAGCAGACCGAAGAAAAGTCATTTCATAACTTTCTTAGTGGTTTTAGCACTAAAATCGCTGATTATGAATATCCAGCTTTTTATCATCTTGGTAATATTTTGGCGAAAAATCCCCAAGCAAAAATACTCGATTTGGGGGGGGGATTTGGGGGGCATTATTTCCGCTATTGCCACCACACTAAAACCACCCCAAATTGGCAAGTTTGTGAAATAGCCCATAAAGTGAAGTTTGGCGATCAAGTAATTTCTCATTTTAAGGCTTCGACACTTTCTTTCACGCAAAATCCTAGCGAGCATTATGATGTATTTTTCTCATCTGGCGCAATACAATATGTCGAGCAGTATAGATCATTACTACATACCCTTTTACACAAGAATACGGGCTGTCTCTTATACACATCTCCGAGCCCACGAGACGCGTAGTA
>OWHX01000552.1_pt1 | contig 20359 bp, 18 predicted proteins | sample 1732801 | NCBI WGS metagenome assembly OWHX01 (sample SAMN05065755, study PRJEB22554) | human gut metagenome | biome: ENVO:2100002; feature: ENVO:00000062; material: ENVO:00002003 | host: Homo sapiens | place: USA
TCTACACTTCTAGCTTCGTCGGCAGCGTCAGATGTGTATAAGAGACAGATTCTAGCTCTAATCCACCCACAAGCGTTTCAAACGCTCTAGCCGCACTAGGTCGCACCACCACCCCATCACCCCTACCAAGCCTAAAGCCTTGCATAAGATGCGCAATAGTCCCTCTAGAGCAGCGTGTGATAAAGCCATTTTCCATAGTTAGGCACTCCTTAGCAAAGGTGCAAGAGTCAAAGACTTTTTGCATAGCTTTTTGGGAGAGTCTTTTGGTATCTTTATCGCCGCATTTGCTCCACAGCCCAGCCCCACGATAAGTATTGCGCAAAATCACCGCTATACCCCTTGCTTGCAAGATAGATTCTAGCTTAGTGGCTGGCTTTGCATTCACTGCTCCATAGTTAGAAATACGCACGATTACTTTGGGGTTTGCAAGAAGATCTAGCATAGAGTCTTTGGGGATTATGGTTGCATTTGTAGCGATACAAATAGAGTGGATTCTAGGGCTTGCAAGTGCAAAAGATAAGATCTCTTGCGCGTCTGGGTGGTAGAAAAACTCTCCACCTTGAAACTGCAAATACGCAATCTGCGCTTCTTCAATAAGCTCTTGCATATCAGCGATAACCTCTTGCGCTGGATAAAAGGGCAGAATCTTTGATAGATATGGCGAGAAGTTTGCGCAGTCTTTGCATTTTAGCGTGCAGTTTTGCCCAACGATTACGACAATATTACTAATCACATTGACATATCGTTTCATCAAGCTATCTTTATAGGTAGAATCTGGCAGTAGAGTGATCGCCACTCTTCTTAGCTTATTACCTAGCCGTTTTGCTAAAGATTTTTTCATCACTGCTCCTTTGGGTGGTGTTCATCGCGTAGCTGCACTAAGACGCTATTAAGTAGTGTAGAGCTTGTGCCCTGCGTATAGGGGAAATACACAATCCTAACGCCCCTTTTTTTAAACTCTTCTTCTATGTTTTGCCACTTTGGCGTAGAGAACCAATCATCACCCACAAACATCACATCAAACTTCAAACGATCGTGCATAGCAAGCTTATCCATACTATCTTGCGGGATCACCGCATCGACAAAGCGGACAGAGCGCACGATCTCCACCCTCTCGCTAAAGGGAATCACCGCGCGCTTGTTTTTATAGCTCACAAGCTCATCTGTGGTAACGCCTACGATAAGCTTATCGCACATTGATTTTGCATTGCGCAGGAGATTTAAATGCCCTATGTGAAACAAATCATACACGCCCGTGGTATAGCCGATAGTCATTGCTGCTCCTTAAGGTTAGATTCTGTCATATCCTGCAGTAATGCTTGTGTGATGGCACTAGATGCACCCTGCTTGGGGAAGTGGAAGTTCTGCTGCAAAATATAAGATCTTAGGGCGGCTTTAGGTGCGAAAGCTTGGGGCAAATGCAAGCACAAATCATCTAAAACCTGCAACAGCTCGCCTTCAGTCGTAGTGATAAACACGCCCTGCACCACGCGCAAAGCCCACGCGCTAATCTCAGCAGTGCTATGCCCTTGCGTGTAAATCGTAGGCTTACCACTCAAAAACGCATAAATAAGCATAGAGCTCGTATCACTAATGATCACATCACAATCATTAAAGGACTCTATGATACTTGGGCGCGTATCCCACTTCCCATAGCGATCGATACTCTCTTTAATATCCTGCCAGCGTTGCTTAGATAGGATCTTAGACTCTACTACTAAATGATCATACATATTTGGATGCGGACGGAAATGCAGTAAAAATCGCCCCTCTCTTGCTTGCTCAAGCAGCACATCAACATAGCGCAAAAATGTAGAATGCATATCGCAAGCAGCCCACCTAGGAGTCCAAAGCACGCGCAGGGGCTTTATATGAGTCTTTAGGCTAGCTTTGGCTGCTAAAATCGCCTCAAAGTATGCGCTCCCTGTGGTGATAATATGCAACAAGCTAGGCGCACTCTGCCTAGAAGAGCTAAGCCAAGTATGGAAACCAGTGGGGGAAAACAAATAATCATAATAGCGCAGAAGCATAGGGTCATACGCGCTAATATCTTGCTCACAAGCAGAGAACATATACACCCCATACTCCACATAGCAAAGCTTAGAGACTTGTGCTATTGAGTAGTTGCTCCATAATGCAGGGCGCAAGGAGTCATACGGGCGCGTAGTGAAGCAATAATGCGCAGCCAAATCTTGCGGCGTGATAGGGACATTTAGCGCAGAATCAAACCCTATAAGACATACAGGCTTAGAGCTTTGAGCAAGGCTAGATTCTAGCCATTGCGCAAGCTTAGCAGTGCGCAAAGACTTAGCACGCGCCAAGCTAGAATCTAAACCACTAGAATCTAGTATATCTTGCACCAAGATGGCTTGAGTGCGCACTTTTTGCGCAAAGCTCTGTGTGGATATGCTTGCATTAAGATCATAAAACGCGCTAGATTCTACCCTTGAAGGCATAGCAAGCACAATCACTTCAAATAAAGGATTCGCGCTCAAGGCTAATGCCAATGGCTCTAAAGCCTCCCAGCTATTGCCCCAATCATTGTAGAAAAGCACGCGGATTTTTCGCGCTTTTGTCTCTTTTGCAGCAGTATTTGGGGGATCTTTGTGGCTTAGGAATGCAAGCGGCGGAGCAGATTTGCGCGCAAGATAGAGTCTGCTAAACTCCCTATCTCTGCGCTTTTTATACAGATATGCGGATAGAGATTTTCTTATAGGGGGGGGGGCAGCAGAACTTAATGCTAGATTTTATCGCTTGCTTAATTTGTGTGTAGATAGATTGCATAGCACTCACCATTCAAATATTGTTTTAGCGCGCTTGATTGCAGCATAGGGGATAAAGCCACTAGAATCTAAAGCTTCACTTGCTGCTTCTTTTGCTAGCCAAACACCCTGCTCATCGGCTTTCATCAGTGTGCCTACAATCTCTTGCTTATCAAGCAGTCTAATTTGCACCACCTCTCCACAAGAGAGTATAAAATGTCGTGGATTTTTCAGCACGCGCTCAACACCCGGCGAGCTTACTTCTAGCGTGTAAGCGTCTTTTACTATATCTTTGACATCAAGAAATGGTGAGATACTTTGGGACACAAGCTCACAATCATCAAGACTCACGCCCCCATCTTTAATGATACTTATGCGCAAAATCTGCGCTTCATTTTCTCTAAGTAGGCTTACATCATAGAGCTTGCAGCCACAAGATTCTACAATCGCTTCTAGCTCTGGCATTATAGAATCCACCCACATTATCGCGCGCCTTTCTCTTGGGCTATGCTTTGGAATATCCGCTCAAGGCTCTGCGCCCTAGCCATACTCTCATCAATCACAAACTCAAGCTTAGGGCATTTATACCACCCGCTATTACTTAGCACATACTCGCGCAAAATCCCACTCGCCTTGCGCAATGCCTTTAACACCATAGCCCCATCATCGCTATCTGTATGGATAAAGACTTGGGCATTATACTTGCCCTTAGAGCAGAGCACATCAGTAATACTCACGCCATTGATCCTGCTATCTTCTAAGCTGCTTAGTGCCTCGATTAAAAGCTCTTTTAGCAGGCTTTGCGTGCGCTCTAAATGCACTGACATCACACTCTCCTAGAATCCACTTTTTATATTTTCATCGCTTGATCATTTGGGTTTGATTGGGGGCTAGATCTTTTGTGCCTTTTGCACTTCGATAAACGACTCAAACACATCACCCACTCTAACATCATTGTAATTTTCTAGCATAATCCCACACTCATAGCCTTTAGCCACTTCTTTGGCGTCATCTTTAAACCGCTTGAGACTCGCCACACTGCCTGTGTGTATCACCACGCCATCGCGGATTAGGCGGATTTTCACTCCACGCAAAATCTTGCCATCAGTAACCATACACCCAGCGATTGTGCCAACTTTTGCAATGGTAAATATATCGCGCACTTCTGCTTGCCCTGTGTCTTCTTCTTGGATAAGTGGGGACATAAGACCAGAAACCAACGCCTTCACATCATCAATCACATCATAAATCACAGAATAAGTCTTAATCTCTACGCCAGATTCTTTTGCTTTCGTTTTAACAATCCCTGTAGGGCGCAGCCCAAAGCCTAAGATCATACTATTTGTGCTAGCAGCAGCCAAAGCCACATCACTCTCGCTAATCCCGCCAACCCCAGAATCTATAATACTAACTCTCACTTCATTATTGCTAAGTTTTTGCAGGCTTTGGGTGATCGCTTCAAGGCTACCCTGTGTATCAGCTTTGACAATAAGGGGGATATTTTTAAGCTGCCCTTGTGCGACCATTTCACTTAACTCATCAAAGGACACTTTAGTCGATTTGCTTAGCTCCTTTTGCCTTAGATAGGCTGCTAGCTTTTGGGCTTTCTCTCTTGCTTGCGTATCGCTCTCTACCACATAGAGCATACTCCCAGCACTTGGCACCTCACATAGCCCAGCGATAGAAGCCACGCTTGAAGGTGTCAGCTCTCTTATTTCTTTGCCCATATCATCAACCATCGAGCGCACGCGCCCATACGCCGTGCCAGCATAGATTGGATCACCTATCTTAAGCGTGCCTTGCTTCACAATAATAGTCGCCACAGGTCCCCTACCCTTTTGCATACTGCCCTCTAGCACCACTCCTTGCACGCTTGCTTTAGGGGAAGCTTTTAGCTCCAGCACCTCAGCGTGGAGCAAAATCGTCTCAAGTAGCACATCAATGCCCTCCCCACTCTTAGCAGAAATGGGGATAAACTCATACTCCCCACCCCAATCATTTGGGACAAACCCAAGCTCTGCACACTCGGATTTTAGTTTATCAGGGTTGGCACTCTCTTTGTCCATTTTATTCATAGCGATGATAATTTGCACATTTGCCGCTTTAGCGTGGTTTAGAGCTTCGATTGTCTGCTGCTTCACGCCATCATCTGCAGCGATGACAATGATAGCAATATCTGTAACCTGCGCCCCACGGCTACGCATTTCACTAAATGCTTCGTGCCCGGGCGTATCGATAAAGCTAATAAACTTGCCATTTTTCTCCACCATATATGCACCGATATGCTGTGTGATCCCCCCTGCCTCACCGCTAGCTACGCGAGATTCTCGAATCCTATCAAGCAAAGAGGTCTTGCCGTGATCGACATGCCCCATAATCGTTACCACAGGTGGTCGCTCTGCTAAGTCTTTTTCATCAAGCACTATTTCTTGCACTTCTTGCTCTTGGGCTTGGATAGAGATAGAGATTTGAAACTCTTCTGCAAGGATCTCTATGGCATCTTTATCTAAAAAGTCATTTTTGGTTACCATAAGTCCTAGCCCAAAAAGCACTTTAATCACCTCTGTAAGCGGTCTACCGGCAGATTCTGCGAACTCATACACGCGAATTTCTTCTGGGATTGTGATCGCACTTTGAGCCACCTTGCTTGTATCTACCTGCTGTCTTTGTGGCTTTTTGCGGCGGCTGCGGCTAATGGATCGATGCTCATTTAGCCACGGATTTTTGCGCTGGATTTTTACACGATCTGTGATAGCTTGACGCTCTTGGTTTTCCTTATCTTCATCGACAATCTCACGCTCACTAAAATCAAAAAGCATAATTTCATCTTGCTCTTCATCATAATCGCTTCTATGCGTGCCAAAGTCTCTATCAAGCAGCTCGATTTTCTGCTCATTACCCCTGTGTGCTACCGCGGCTTTTTTGGGAGGCTTTTTAGACTTCCTAGCTCTAATTGGCTCATCTATGTCCTGATCTTGCCCCATAAGCTCTTGGATAGATGGGGCATAGGTTTGGGGCTTCTTGCTTGATGTATCTTGGCTGGCGACTGGGCTGGCGGTCTTTTTTACAATACGGATACCAATGTTACGCTGGGCAAGGGTGGAATCCTTTTTAAACTCCACTTCCTGCTTAGATTCTAGTGGTATATCCTGCTCTTTGAGGACTTGGGCTGACTTTGGCTTTTTAGCTGGCTTGGACTCTTTCGCGCTGGGCTCTTTGGTGTCCTTTTTAGCTGGCTTATCGCTGCTTGGCTTATCTGCTGTCTTGGTGGATTTAGCAGGAGACTTTGTAGATTTTGCAGATTTTGTATCTTTTGTATTTTGGGCTTTTGTGCTAGATTTTGTGGTCTTTGCCTTAGGGGCTGGCATACGATTTACGCCTGTTGTAACATAATCGGCAAGGATCTGCGCTATTTCCGCGCTAACAGAGCTGGTTGTATTTTTTACATCAAGCCCTAGCTCTTTAGCTTTCTCAAGCACTTCCTTGGCATTTCTTGCTATATCTGCTGCTATTTCTACAATTTTTACCTTATCACTCATATTTTGCCATCTCCCGGATTATTTGTAAGCTCTTGGATTTGTCCTTAATTGCGCTAAATCGACTCAATGCTTTTGTGATTTTCTTCTCACACGCTGCGCACTCACTGCATAGATAGAAGCTTCTCCCGCTGCTCGCACACCCAAGCGAGCCCACAACCAAGCCATCTTTAATATACAAACGCAGTAAAGTTCTTTGCATCTTGCGAGAGCGACAAGCTACGCACATACGAGTAGGCTCATAGCAAGATATGCCAAACATACAACCTCGATTCGCATTTAGTGTGGCGCATTCTAGCTAATTTTTCTTAAAAATCCCATAGATGACCCAACACGCACCACGCTAGAATCCACATAGCACCACTTACTTTAAGGCAGTTTCAACTCAACATTTACAACTGCTAGCTCAAGGTGCTAGCGACCCTTGCGCAGCTCTTTTGCCGATGGATAGACAAAGAATGTCTTACGCTCCACTTGGATACCCTCATCATCAATAGCATACGCTCGTATCCTAATATCTTGTAGCAAGTCCTTATCTTCTAGTGCAGAATCCAGCGGAGTTCTATCACTAATTGTTACCACAAGCTTGCGTTTATTGCCCTCTTTTACCGCCACAGGCTCGCGCGGAGAGATGATCTCTAAACTCTCATTATCTAAAATCTCAAAATAAAAGCTATGCGCCTTGGAGTCGGTATTTTCCACCAAAAATGTGTAGTCATTATTGACCGCGCCGCTTTTGCGTATGGAGTAGGCTTGAGTGTTTCTATCAATATTAAGCAGCATACTCTCTTTACCACTCCCAACAATTAGCAAAATTGCAAAAATAATCGCCAGCACCGCCACATAGCCGATCGTTTTGACTCGCACATAGCGCACCTTTGATTGCGTGCTTACTGCATTTGGCGAGCTCCACTGCACAAGTGAAGGGCGATTGTAATGCGCCATTACAGAAGTGCAGGCATCGACACACTCAAGGCAGTTGATACACTCTAGCTGCATACCTTTTCTAATATCAATATGTGTCGGGCAGACTTTCACGCAAGCTACGCAGTTTGTGCATTCATTGGCTTCATTTTGCTTCTTGGGTGCTAAGGGATTCTTGCTACCATCTGGCGCATACACAGCCCCACCACGCTTGGGATCATAGATCGCCATAATAGTGTCATTATCATAGAGCACACTCTGCACGCGCGCATAAGGACACACATAAACACAAAAATTCTCCGCCAAAAGCGTTACATCAAAGAGCAGGAACAATGCTATCCCCAGCCAGAATCCTAGTAGAATCTTATGATTTAGCGGATCACTAATATAGGCGAAAAAATCACTTGGCGGCACGAAAAACCACAAGAAATTCGCCGCAGCAAGCAGGGCAATCACAGAGAAAATCATCATTGCCAAAAGCTTCTTAAGCTTTGTGCTAAAAAGTGTGAAATCTGGCTTTTTTTGCTTATTGTCAATACGCTTGCGCAAGCCCAAAAGCTTTGTCTCAATCCCATCGCGATAAATCACGCGAAACATCGTCTGCGGGCAGCCCCAGCCGCACCATACGCGCCCACCCAATGTCGTCATAAAAAATATCCCCACAAAGAGCATTATCAGCAAAAATGGCATTAAATACAGCTCTTGGACGCTAAAGACTATCCCCAATAAATGCAGCTCTTTATGATCAAATGAGAGCAAAAAGATTTGATTGCCATTGATTTTGATAAAAGGCAGTGATAGAGCGATAATCGCCACACAGACATAAATCGCATACCGCCTAAAGCGATAAGGCAAGCCGATCTTTTGTGTAGAATTAGTAGTTTGCATTGTTTCTCCTTAATATCTTCCTATCCCTAAAATCGCGCCCCAAAGCAGATAACATAAGCATTCAACCACCCTGAGATTCCCAAAAATTATAATATTTTAATAAAAAAAGTCAATGCCAAGCACCAAGCCATTTAAGCCAAACTAGCAGCCACACTTTAGGTGGATTCTCTATGGATATGCTACAATAACGCCCTATTCTTCTTAAATGTATCACTCAAAGGACATCTCAATGCTACAAACAATCAATCTTTCAATGCGTTATGCGACAAAAAAACTCTTTGAAAATGTCAATATCAAGCTAGATTCTGGCAAACGCTATGGGCTTATCGGGGCAAATGGTGCAGGGAAATCCACATTCCTAAAAATCCTAAGTGGGCAGTATGAAGCAAGCAGCGGCGAAGTGGTGATAGAAAAGGGCTTAAAAATGGGCGTTTTAGGGCAGGATCAATACGCTTTTGAGGAGCTTAGTCTAAAAGATGCGGTGCTGCTAGGCAATAAGCGATTATATGACGCCATAAAACGCAAGGAATATCTCTATGAAAATGGCGATTTAAGCGATGATACAATCAATGCCGAGCTAGGTGAGCTGGAGATGATTTGTGCTGAAGAAGACCCGATGTATGAATGCGAAGTAGTGATTGAAAAAATACTAGAAGATCTAGGCTTTGATTCTAGCACGCATAATGAGCTAATGAAAACCCTAACCGGTGGCGATAAGTTTAAGATTTTGCTAGCCCAAGTGCTATTCCCCAAGCCTGATATTTTGCTCCTAGATGAGCCTACAAACAACCTTGATTTGCACTCTATATCGTGGCTTGAAGACAATCTTAAACGCCACGAAGGCACACTTGTCGTCATCAGCCACGATAGGCATTTTTTAAACAGCGTTTGCACACATATTTTAGATATGGATTTTGGCTCTGTGCGGGAGTTTAGCGGGAATTATGATGATTGGTATATCGCCTCCACACTCATTGCTAAACAGCAGGAAATGGAGCGAAACAAAAAGCTTAAAGAAAAAGAGGAGCTAGAATCCTTTATCGCGCGATTTTCAGCTAATGCGAGCAAAGCCCGCCAAGCCACAAGCCGCCAAAAGCAGCTAGAAAAGCTTAATATTGAATCTCTTGTGGTTAGCTCTAGGCGAGACCCTAGCATAGTCTTTAAGCCCAACCGCACCATTGGCAACGAAGCCCTAGAATGTGAGAATATCTCAAAAAGCTATGGGGATTTATGCGTGCTAAAAAATGTGAATCTAAAGATTCTACCCGGGGATAAAATCGCTATCATCGGTGCAAATGGCGTGGGTAAAAGCACTTTGTGTAAGATTCTAGTAGAAGAGTTGGCTGCAGATTCTGGAGTTGTCAAGTGGGGGGCGACCACGCAAAGGGGCTACTTCCCACAAAATGTAAGCGAAGAGATAAGCGGAGAAGAAAGCTTGTATGAGTGGCTAAGGGGCTTTGATAAGAAAAAAGAGAGTGGCGAGATACGCAATGCACTGGGGCGAATGCTCTTTAGCGGGGAAGAGCAAGAAAAGCCCATAAACGCCCTGAGCGGTGGGGAAAAGCACAGAATGGTGCTAAGTAAGCTTATGCTAGAAGGGGGGAATTTTTTGGTGCTTGATGAGCCTACAAACCACCTTGATTTAGAATCTATTATCGCTCTTGGCGAGGCGTTGTATAAATTTAGCGGAAATGTGATTTGTGTCAGCCACGATAGGGAGCTAATTGATGCGTATGCTAATAGAATCATTGAGCTAAAAGTGGATTCTAGTGGTGGTGGAGCAGAAATCATAGACTTTCGCGGGAGTTATGAGGAGTATTTGGAGTCTCAAGGGGAGTGATAGATGAGTAGGCATAACGAAGCGATGAGAAAGCTTTATGACAGGATTTTGGGAATATACAATAGTAATAAATATGAAAACTACCGAGAGCAAGAAAAGGTGGTTGAAAATATTTTTAGTGAAAATGGAGTTTTTGCTAAATTGGGGCGAGAAAACTTACAGCAAATTGTGCTACTAAAGGTTTCTGTGTTAGATAGCTTTTATAGCACAAATCTTGCGAAATTTGGTATTTATGAAGTCGCAAAACACATTACCGAGCTAGAGCAAAAAGATCAAATCCACCAAAAAATACGCAACGCCAACCCACAAAATTACAATGAATTAAAGGATATTGTTAAACAAATCGCAGAATGTGAAAGAAAAGATGATAAGAAAAAAGTCTTTTACTCCTTTGCGACAAAATACTGCTTCCACCACAATCAAAACGCCTTTAGAATCTATGATAGTTTTGTGCGTGAAGTGTTGGTGTTTTTTAACAATGGCAAAAGTGATACAAGCAATGCAAAGTTTAATATACCTAGTAAGCTAGTAGGCACAAATTTTTATGGAAAAAAGCTCACAAACAAAGAGCTTAAGGACTATGACACATACAATACATTTCTCCAAGCTATTGATGAGTTTGCCAAACACTATGGGCTTAAAAATGAAAATGCACAAGATCGCAGAAAATTAGATCATTTTTTATGGATTCTAGGGAAAGAAAATAGACAAAGAGATAAACAACAGGGTGAAAATGATTAGCAGAAAATAGCTTTTATAAAAGTGGATTCTACCCTTAAAGCCTTTTGAGCTTTAGGGCTAGTGGATCAAGGTAGGTAGATTCCTAGAATCTACTTTTTGTTTTGCTGATTTGGGTTAAGCTGTGGTTAAGCTGCTTACCCCTGTTGCCTTGATTTTGGTCGTATTGGCGATTTGTGCCGCTTATGCCCTTGTTAGGACTTTGCGTAAATTCATAAAATCGCTACAAAATTCTCTAGCTAAATCTCACCTAGCGAAAACCACTAGAATCTCACTGCCTCTACTACTGCTTTGCAAATCAGCATTACTGCGCAAAAATATATGCGCATTGTGATATATGGCTATATGCTTGACAATGGAGAGTCCAAGCCCAGTGCCTCCAAGCTTTTTGCTGCGACTCTTATCGACACGATAAAATCGCTCAAACACGCGCTTTTGCTCGCTCTCTGGGATACCTATGCCGCTATCTTTTATCATTATAGTAGCAGTATCCTGCCCGATGGGGAGTGCTAAGCTTGGCGTGATATGGGTGAAGTCTTTAATGGCTCTTGGGTCAAATTCCCCTGTGCTAATGCAAATCTCCAAAGAGCCTTGCTGATTGTTGTATTTAATAGCATTTTCACAAAGATTATAGAGCATATCTTCTAGCAAGCGTGCCACGGCACTAATCGTGCAAGAAGCTTGATCATCGCAGATAATTTGCACGCGCAGCTCCTTTTCTGCAGCAAGTGGCGCAAGCGAGCATACTACCCGCTGCGCTACTTCATAGACATTAACCACGCTAGATTCTAACTTCTCGCCCCCCTCATCAAAAAACGAGAGCTTTAAAATATCATTGATAATCTCTAGCAATCGCTTGCATTCATCATAGATTTTGTCAAAAAAGAGCATAAAGTCTTTTTGTGGGATTAGCCCTTGCTTCATCATCTCACTACTTGCCATAATCACACTTAGTGGGGTTTTTAGCTCGTGGGTAACATTGGCACTAAACTCCCTGCGCATTGCGTGGATTTGGTTTTTTTCACTGCGATCAAGCAGTAGCACGACAAATGCCTTAGGCTTTAGCTTACCCCAAATGGGAAGTGCGATACACTCGATGTGGTTGTCTTTTATTTGCAACTCACTAGTTTGGATCTGTGGAGAAAACAAATCAATGAAAGCAAAAATATCTTGCACCAAATCGGTGCTTGGAGCTCCTTGCACGCTTGAAGAGCTAGATTCTAGGGTGGGGAGCAGCTCCTTTGCCTTGGTGTTGTAGCTTAGTATGTGCTTTTTAGTATCAATTAGCACTAAGCCTTCATTGATATTTTGGCTAATTGCCTGAAACTGCTGCTGCTGGCGGCGGATAATTTTTAGCTGCTTTTTTAGCTGCTTTCTTTGTGTAATAATCTTGTAGAAAAACGGCACAAGCTCGCGATAGGGTGCGCGAAATTTCTTAGCATCTAGGGCGGAGAGATTATTAAGGGGAGCGATGATGGATCGCGTGAGATAGCTTGTGATAATTGTGCTTAAAAGCAGCGTGATGATAAGCAAAATCGCCATATAGCCTAAAATAGGCAGCAAAAACGCATAAATATCCCTTTGATTCATAGAGACACGCAAGATGAGCCGATACTCAGGCAAATAGCTCGCATAATACAACGCCTTATACAGCGTATTTGTAGATTTGCGCTCGATATAGCCCTTACCAATAGCAAGTGCCATCTGCACTTCTTCTCTATCTTTGTGGTTGTCCAAATCCACCGCGCTAATGGTGTTGTCATAAATCACAACGCCCTCTTCTGTGATAAGAGAAATGCGGTAGGGGTATTGCGCCCAAAATGCGAGATAATCAGTATTGTGCATTTGCGTTATGAGCTTTTTAGATTCTAGCTCCAAATGCTCATAAGCCCACTTCTGCCCTATCATTTCTGCTGCTAAAAAAAACAGCCCAAATATAGCGATCTCCACCCCAGCCACAAGCCCAAATATCGAGTAAAAAATCTTTGCTTGCAGGGACTTTGGCGGCTTGCTTGGTGTGGTGCTTGGGCTACTTGGCATTGGTGGTTTTTGTGATTGTGGCATTGGGGGTGAAGCCTTTTTCAAAGTATCGCGCCTTTTCTAGCGCAAGGCACGCTCGATTCTAGCGGATTGTATGGCTGACAAATTTTGCATAGTTGTCTAAAATCAAGCCGCCCTTGCGGAAGCCCAGCCCGCAAGACTCATAGGCAAAAAACACATTTGGCTGGTAGTAAAACTCGCCATTTTTGTTTAGCTCGTGGTAGGCTTGATAGACTTTTTTGTAGTTTTGATAGTCTTGGGTGTTGCCAGCTAGGAGCGTGCGCGTGCTATCAAACACTTCCACGCCTATCCCCTCTCTACCAAAGCTAGCCTTTGCCACTTGTGCTTTGCCTTGCAGCGGCTCAAAACTGGATTCTAGTAGCAAGGGGTGATTGGGGAAGAGATCCCACAAAATTTTTAGCATTCTTTTACTTTGGAAAAGCAGCGTATAGGCTGGGTTTAGGAAAATCCCAGCCTTGCTCTCCATAATAGAGCGCATAAGCATAGCTAGCTCTGGCTCATCAATGGCAATACTCTCCCACGGCAAAAGCTTAAATAAAAATTCATAATTGCACTCATTAAAAAACACGCCCTCATCTTGGGAGAACTGCACCTCATCGATATAGGCAAACTCCGTCTCAAAGCCAGCACTCCTAGCAATCTCTTGCAAAAATCTAGTCGTGCGCTCCTCTTCATCATTGCCACTAACACAGCTAAAGAGTATCTTCCAGCCCTCATAAATCTCGCTAAATCGGCTCGTATCTGCACCAAGCGTGATAATGCGCTTAAAATTTTCTTGCAGTGCTTCATAGATATTGTTAAACTGCGCGTTTTCATCAAGCCCATTAGCTTTAAGCATAGCCCACTGGATAACCGCGCTTTCATAGAGCATTGTGGGGGTGTCGGCGTTAAACTCAAGCAGCTTTAATGGCAGCCCATCAAGCCCCCCAGCAAAGTCAAACCGCCCATACAAATGCCAATGCACTTCTTGCTCCCAGCTTTGCTTAATCATAGGGATAAGCGACACAGGTATATCTAGCTCGAAAAACAAGTTATTATCAATGACATACTGCCCTGCTTCGCAAAACATATCATAAAGCTCATTGCCTGCATCATAGAATCTATCTGCTTCTTCTTGGGAGATTTCTACCATTTCATTTTCTATATACGATGTAGAATCCACATCAGTATGCCAGCTAAGCCCGATAGATTCTAGTGTGTCTTTGGTTAGGGGATTAAGCGGTGTAATATGCATACAATAGTCCTTATAATTGAGATCGCTGCATTATAGAGTTTTGTTATTGCATTGTGGCTTAAGCGATGATAAAAGAAAAGTGCATTATAATGTGCGCTTACAAATCTCTAGGGATTTGTAGCGGAGTATGGCGCAGCCTGATTAGCGCGCACCCTTGGGGTGGGTGAGGTCGTGGGTTTGAATCCCGCTACTCCGACCACTTGTCTCCTTACTAATAGATAGCTTTCGCTTCCCTACTCTTTATAAGTGAAAACATTTCCATCAAAATCCTGCAGTCTTGCACTGATGTTTTCAAGGTAGAAAATGGCAAAATCTGGGTGGTTTGGGTTATTATCAAACGCTTTTGCTATGCGTTCATACTTTGCTATAAGGGCTTCTTTGACATCAATATGGTTTGCCACTCTTGCTTCTCCACGCACACGCAGAGCTAAAATATCTGGGCTGCTCGTGCAGATTTCAACGCCGCTATATTGTGTGATATGTTTGTAGAGATTCTTATGTATTGTTGTGCCAAAGTAAAGTTTGCCATTATGCACGATGTTAGAACGCATAGGACGCACTCGTGGATTCCCACAAGTGCCTTTTGTGCCAAGGTAAAACACTCCTAAATCCAAAATCTTGCCAATCTCTATTAATGTGAGATGCTCCATCACGCCCTACTTGATACTAGCTAGTGCTTTTTGATAATCTGGCTCGTTTGTGATTTCTTCGCATACTTCTACATAAGAAACTTTGCCTTCAGGATTTACCACAATCACCGCACGAGTAAGTAATCCTGCAAGTGGAGAAGATTCTAAAATAAGCCCATAAGCCTTACCAAAATCTTTTGCGTTAAAATCACTAAGCGTTGTGAGATTATCAATCCCTTCAGTGCTGCAGAATCTGCCTTGTGCAAAAGGCAAGTCTAAGGATACAACATATACTTTTGCGTTGGCTAGTTTTGCTGCTTCTTCATTAAACTTACGCGTTTGTGTCGCACACACGCCGGTATCAAGGCTTGGCACGACATTGATGATTTGATAGCTCCCACTTGCGCCACCTACTTCTACTTGCGATAAGTCTTTGGCTGTGAGCTTTACCTTTGGGGCATTGTCGCCTGACTTTATTGTATTTGCACTTAGTTTTGCTGGAGTGCCTTTAAATCTTACTTCCATTATCGTATCCTTTGTAGTTAATGATCCCCAAATGCTTCCTAATACATAGAAATCTCTGGCGGATTAAGTGCAATTATAATCTAAAGAATATTAAGAGATAATGAGAGTGCCTAGCTAGAATCTAGCCCGATGGATTCTAGCTAGGCACTCAAGGAGCTTAAAGCGCGTAGTAGATAGCGTTATAAAAGTTGAGATTCTGGGAGAATTAGGGCACAATTACTGCATTTACTTTTAGGACTTTTTATGGCTATCGCTCTAGATTCTAGCTCTCTCCATATCCCAGAGATCCTATCTCCTGCAGTCTTTATCGCTGATGCACACTATATCCCAGAGCCAAGCTATACATTCACACTAGATTCTAGCAAGCCAGAATCTAGCCAAAACACAAGCCCAAAAGCTCCACTAGAATCTAAATGGGAATTTTTAGATTCTAGCTCACCATATCCGCGCTATATCGGCGAAAATGGACTCACGGGGCTGCTGCAATCTCTTCTGCTTAAGCCACCAGCGCAGCTATTTTTAATGGGAGATATTGCGCATTTGTTTATCCCGCATATCACGCATAATGCCACGATCCATCGGGAGCTCATCGCACTGCTTAACGCCCTATCGCATTGTATGGAGGTCTTTTACTTTGAGGGCAACCACGACTTCGGGCTAGATTCTAGGCTTTTGCCACGCGTGAAAATCTACCCGCGTAAGCTCCAGCCAGCTATTTTCACCTACCAAAATCAGCCATTTCTACTATCGCACGGGGATTGCTTTATCACCAAGGGATATGAATGCTACATAACTGCCCTAAGCGCGCCCTTTACCCTAAGTGTGCTAAAGCTTATTGACACCCTAAGCCTAGGCTATATCCATAGCTATGCACAATCTCTAGTCAATGCCAAGCATATCAAATCCCTAGCTTTCAATGACGATGACTTTAGAGTTTTTGCAAGCAAGAGAATCGCGGCATACAAGCACTATGCCCACTCTAATACACACGATTTGCTATCCCCCCAAAACCAAGCACATAAGCCCTATGGGCAAACGCTAGAAAAGTGCGAGCTTGGGGTGATTGAAGGGCACTTCCACATTGGTAAAAGATGGCAAAGCTTTTTCGCACTGCCATCTTTTTATTGTGAAAAAAGGATTCTTATTTTATAATCTCTGCCGATATTCTTGTGGCAAACTAGTTTTGCAGATGACTTTTCCTTGGCAGTTTATTGATATGAATTTTTAGATTTTGGAGAATACTATGGCAGGTAGCATTTTAGACGCTCAAATTGAAGGCTATAACGAGATAGCATTGATCGACTTCCGCATTTTCGAGCTGCGAGATGATGAAGTGTATGAGGGGATTTATGGGGTCAATGTCGCCAAGGTGCAGAGCATTATCGAGCAGCCAGATGAGCTCTTTGATATACCAGCTAGCCCTGATTATGTGCTAGGGCTCTTTGACCTACGCGGGACAATTATCCCGCTTGTCGATCTCTCCAAATGGCTCAATATCAAAGCAGACGACACACCCCGAAAGCACAAAATCATCGTCTCGGAGTTCAACAATGTCCAAATAGGCTTTGTAGTCGATGAAGTCAAGCGCATACGGCGCGTGAATTGGAAGCAAGTAGAATCTGCGCAATTTAGCTCATCAAGCACTATAGAGCGCGGGAAGATCACCGGCACGACACGCATTGAAGATGGGCGGACTCTGCTGATTTTGGACCTAGAGAGCATTATTGATGAGCTAAACTTCTACGAGAAGAAAGCTGATGAAATTATCACCATTGTTGAAGAGCACGAGCGTTTCAAAGGATTGGCACTTGTGCTAGAAGATAGCTCCATAGCACGCAAGCGTGTGGTGAAAAATCTCGTGGCTATGGGATTTGAAGTCGTAGAAGCAATCGATGGCGAAGAGGGCAAGGAAAAGATAGAATCTCTCTTCCAACAATACGGAGATAAGCTATCAGATCATCTCAAAATCATCGTATCTGATGTGGAAATGCCAAAGATCGATGGCTTCCATTTTGCCAATGAAGTCAAAAACGACCCAAGATTCTCCAAGATACCGCTTGTATTCAACTCCTCAATTTGCGACCCAAATAGTATGGAGAAAGGAAGAAAAGCTGGGGGCGATGGATATATAGTCAAATTTGATCCTAATATTTTCTACCAAGAAGTCAAAAAACTTCTAACTTCTGTGTGATTTTGGCAATTTTTTGGTAGAATAGCCGCTAAATTAATGAGAAGAGGTATGTGGTATGGATGATATGCAAGAAATAATGGAAGACTTTTTGATCGAAGCGTTTGAGATGGTCGATCAGCTCGATCAAGATCTAGTCGAGCTAGAGAGTAACCCAGAGGATCTCGAGCTACTCAATCGTATTTTTAGGGTTGCGCATACAATCAAGGGCTCTAGCTCTTTCTTAAATTTTGATATTCTTACTAGCTTGACCCATAATATGGAAGATGTCTTAAACAAAGCAAGGCGCGATGAGCTAAAAATCACCCCTGATGTAATGGATGTTGTCCTACTTTCTATTGATTTGATGAAAGCACTTTTACAAGCGATTAGGGATTCTGGCACAGATGCTAATAGTGGGATTGATATTAGCGATGCTGTTACCAAGCTTCAGGCTATCTCTCAGGGTAGTGCTGGGGGAGAAAGCTCGGAGGCTGCTGCCCCAGCAGCTCCAAAAGAAGAAGCTAAGCCAGCGGCTCAAAGCGACTCTAGCAACCCTCTTGCAGATGAGCCAGATAAAGACTATGCCAATATGAGCTCTGCTGAAGTAGAAGCAGAGATAGAACGCCTACTCCAAAAGCGTCAGGAAGCAGACAAGCAAATGCGCGCGCAAAAGAAAGCAAGTGGTCAAGCAAGCGATATACAAGCCCCAAAAGCACCAGCAGAAGCACCAACACCAGCACCAGCTAAAGCCAGCCCCAAAGCAGAAGCTAAGCCAGCAGCAGGAAAAGATGAAGGCAAGGTAGCCACAAGTGTGGAGCAAACGGTCCGCGTTGATGTTAGGCGACTAGACAATCTTATGAATCTCATCGGTGAGCTTGTGCTAGGCAAAAATAGATTGATTAAGATCTACGGCGATGTAGAAGAGCGATACGATGGGGAGAAATTCCTAGAGGAGCTCAATCAAGTTGTATCATCTATCTCTAGTGTAACGACAGACCTGCAGCTTGCGGTGATGAAGACGAGAATGCAGCCCGTAGGGAAGGTGTTCAACAAATTCCCAAGAATGGTGCGAGACTTGTCTAGAGAGCTTAAAAAGAGCATTGATCTTGTCATTACAGGTGAAGAAACAGAGCTTGATAAGTCTATCGTAGAAGAAATAGGCGATCCACTAATCCACATTATTAGAAATTCTTGCGACCACGGCGTGGAATCTCCCGAAGATAGAAAAGCTCTAGGTAAGCCAGAAATAGGAAGAGTAGATCTCAAAGCATACAATGAGGGCAATCACATTGTAATTGAAATCACCGATGATGGTAAAGGGCTTGATGCAGAAATGCTTAAGCTAAAAGCCATTGAAAAAGGCTTAATATCTGAAAAAGAAGCAGATTCTATGACAGATAAAGAAGCTTTTGGGATCATTTTTAAACCCGGGTTTTCCACAGCAAAAACAATATCCAATGTCTCTGGAAGGGGTGTTGGTATGGATGTTGTGAAGACAAATGTCGAAAAGCTTAATGGTATCATCGAAATAGATTCTGAAAAGGGTGTAGGCACGACTTTCAAGCTAAAAATCCCACTCACACTTGCCATTATCCAAGCATTGCTAGTAGGGGCACAGGAGGAATACTACGCTATCCCACTTTCATCTGTCATTGAGACAGTCCGTATTGGTCAAGATGAGATATATAGCGTTGATGGTAAGTCTGTTTTGCGCTTGCGAGATGAAGTGCTCTCTCTTGTGCGTTTAGCTGATATTTTTGGTGTGGATTCTGTGCTAGAGACAGCAAGCGAAGTATATGTTGTCATCATCGCACTTGCCGAGCAAAAAATCGGCGTGATTGTGGATTATCTCATTGGACAAGAAGAAGTTGTTATCAAATCGCTTGGCTACTACCTTAAGAGCACGAGGGGTATCGCAGGGGCAACCGTGCGTGGTGATGGTAAAATCACCCTGATTGTCGATGTTGCCGCTATGATGGATATGGCAAAAGAAGTAAAAGTAAGTATCAATGCCGCTATGGAAGAAGCTCAAAGCTCCAAAGCTAAGTCTGCACCATCAGACTATATTGTCCTAGCAATTGATGATAGCAATACAGATAGAGCCATTATGAAAAAATGTTTAAAGACATTGGGGGTTACGGTCCTAGAAGCAAGCAATGGGCTTGAAGGCTTAGAAATTGTCAAAAATAGTGATAAGCCACTTGATGCGGTGCTGGTAGATATAGAAATGCCAAAAATGGACGGATATACTTTTGCAGCAGAAGTTAGAAAGTATAATAAGTTTAAAAATCTACCACTCATTGCCGTTACAAGTCGCACGAGCAAAACAGATAGAATGCGTGGGGTAGAATCTGGTATGACAGAGTATATCACCAAGCCCTACACGCCAGAATATCTTGTAAATGTTGTAAAACGCAACATTAATCTAATAACTGGAGAATAATATGGCTGATAAAATTAGAGATATTTTCGAACAGCAAAAAATGAATACCAGTGGTTTGAACAGGGGCATTGGCGAGACACAAGATGAGCCTGAAGATATTCTACAAGTGATTGGCTTTGTCGTAGGGAATGAAGAATTTGCTGTCCCAATCCTTAATGTCAAAGAGATCGTAAAACCCACGGAATTTACAAGAGTCCCGGGCACACCTCCTTATGTATTGGGTGTGTTTAATATGCGCGGTAATGTATATCCGCTCATCAATTTGCGCTTGAAGTTTGGTCTCCCAGCGATTAAGCAGGATAAAGACACTCGCTATCTCATCGTGCATCAAAATGATGAAATAGCTGGATTTGTCATCGATAAGCTTACAGCAGCTATCACGCTACCTAGCTCTAGCATAGACCCTGTGCCAGAGACATTAGCTAGCAACCAAGCAGGTATGATTGATGGAGTTGGCAAGAGAGAAGACCACTTGATCACGATTTTGAAAATCGATGTCCTGCTTAAGCGAGATTTCTAAAGAAACATCGGCTAACGCCGAGCGGTATCCCTTGTTTTCTAAAGAAACCTGCTGCGGCTTCGCCTTGCACCGCTGTCGCTGGTTTTCTA
>OWHX01000559.1_pt1 | contig 20189 bp, 15 predicted proteins | sample 1732801 | NCBI WGS metagenome assembly OWHX01 (sample SAMN05065755, study PRJEB22554) | human gut metagenome | biome: ENVO:2100002; feature: ENVO:00000062; material: ENVO:00002003 | host: Homo sapiens | place: USA
AGAGCCATTCTAGGTAGTTTGGATTATATTTTTCTGCTTCTTTTACATATTCTATTGTAAATTTATTATCCGCTTCGCCCTTTATCAGCTTTCTTTCTACATATACTTTCATAAACAAAATTTTTGCGATTTCATCAAAGGCTTTTGTGGGGTCAAACTTATCATTATCGCGTATGTAGTTATGGCACTCAAACAAAACCTTAGCAAACTCATCTTCTTTAAAAACAACTAAATCTTTGAGTAGTTTATCTATCTCTTTATCACTTGCGTTATTTTCTGGGATATTGGCTATCTCTTGGGTGAAGCCGGGCATTTTATCCTTTATCACACGCCAGAATCTTGTCTCATAGCTATTATGCGTTACAAAAAATGGCGCGTTAGTCAGCCTTGCATAGCTCTCCCCTTGTGCATAATCGCTTTCACTTATGCGAATGGTATCTGCCTTGCACTCTACGATGATTAAGGGCGGGTTTTTATCCTGCTTATCTTTGGGGCTTTTCCATATTACAATATCAGCCCTTGCGGCATTTTTGCCCTTTTGCGTTTTGACTTCTTCTTGCATTTGCTCTAGGTTATATTTATAGCTATTTACAAGCGTGCAGACAAATTTCTGCCTTATAATCTCTTCTGGTGTAGCGACTTTGTATCTTTTGCCTAGTGGGCTATAGATCTTGCCTTCTTTGTTGTATTGTAGCTCTAGCTTTTGTGTTTCTTGCATTATTGTCCTTGCTTGGATTTAATTATGGAATTTTACCATTAAATAAATAATTGTTTAGAGTGGGTGTTGGCTTAATACAATGTAGCTACAATGCAAAGCTACAAATAGATTCTAAGGGGAGTTGTAATGTATAAGATACTAGCAAAATGTTTGGTGATAGTTGTGTTATGCAGTGGAGTTGGCACGGCACAAGAAAGCGTTAAGCCTGATATAGTGGAGCCACGCAATTTTATTAGCAAAGATGCCGATAGTTTTTCTAAACGCAGTGAGTGGGAGGGCGTATGGGGAGAGATGAGCCTGTGTGATCCACTTAGTAAAATCGGCTGGTGCTATAAGCAAAGTGCGTTACAAATCTATGACTGCTACCAAATAAATGAATATAATTATGAAGATAAAAGTGCGATATGCACGCTTGGTTTAGCAATGCGTCAAATTCTTAACCCCGCTAAGCCTACCGAACATCTCATTTGTGATAGTGGGGCGTTCCCGGGTGAAGTGGAGATTCTCATAAATGGTAATAAGGCAGAGCCTAAGAGAGAGTATTTTGATCTTGTGTGTGGCCATACACAAGGAGCAGAGCGGAGCAAGTGTGAGAAAAATATGAGCTTTACTCTTAGCAAAGATTCTAAAGGGATTTATTTTCACTCTAGTAAGGGGTTAGATTCTAGCACTTGTGAGACGCCATATGATGAGACAGGCACTCTCAGTGGAATCTATCCGCGATTTAGAGGGAGCTTTGATTGTGAGAAGCAGGGTTTGAGTAAGATTGAAAAAGGCATTTGCAATAGCTTTTATACTCTGCGTGATGATGTGAGCTTAAATGCGATGTTTGAATATGTGATGGATTTTGCGTGGAGCAGTGAGCAAAAATCTAGGCTTAAAAAAGAGCAACTACAATGGCTAAAAGAGCGTAATATGAAATGTGTTAAGGCAAAAGATGGCGGAGAGCTTTTAACCTGTTTGTATCAAGCGATAAATCATCGTATAAAAGAATTGCACGAAACAATAGATAAATCACAGCAAGTAACGCTAGAGCTAGTAAGCCAGATAGGTGCGGTAAAAATCTATGAAAATCCAAGCCTAAAATCCCCTGTGCTTTATACAAAGATTCTAAATAGTGAGGGGGAAAATGCAAGAAGGGACTATGGGGCGATACTACTTGCACCAAAATCTCTTAATGGTTTTACAAAGATTATGTTAATGGAGTTTTCAAAGGATATAAATCCTAATGGTAATGCCATTGTAGGCTATGTGCAAAATGCTAATGTGAAAAGGGATAAGAAGCAAGAGAGTGCGTTGAGATAAGCGGAGTGGTGGCAAAATAATAGCGATTCAAATGCTAATATTTGTTATGAATAAACTTGTAGAATCTAGCTAACACCAATAAAAGACATAAGGAGTGAAAGTGTCGTTACAAAATCTTTGTGCTAAAAGGGAATTATTTCTTGCACAATATGCAGATATGGAAAAACCTATCCAAACCTTGCGTGAGTTGTGTAAAGATAATAATGAAAAGCTTGTGCTTATTGAGAGTTTTGATAAGTATATGAGGCAAAAATATGAAATCTTTGCGGATTTGCAAGATATAGAGAATAAAAGGCAGAAAATTGATGGCTTGATAGGCAGATATATTACGCTGTGCGTGCAATACTGCAATATATAAGAAAGGAATCTAAAGCAACACAAGAGAAGTTAGGGGCAGTAAAAAGACTTTTACAGGAATTGCAGATTCGTTATGATACGCAAGAATTTATTGAGTCGCTTAAAGGTGTGGGAAAATATGTAGGTAAGCATTTATCTCTGCTTATTTGGATTCCAACTGTCGTTGGAGCATTGATTTTGATGTGTTATTTTGCTTTTAATGCTCAATATTTGCCAACTATTAGCAAGGATAGTGTGCTGTATTATATTTTTGCTACGACTATTTTGGGTGTTTTTGTTGCTTTTGTGCTAAGTATGTTTTTTCTTTACCCTATTTATGCTATTCATCGCATATTTTATGGTAAGCCAAGACCAAAAAATACATTAAGCATAGTTTTTGCTTCTATTTATGTATCGCCCATTGTTGGGATTTTTGTGCTTATTGCAGCGGTAGAATTAGGAATTGATTTTATAGATAAGGAATTTACCACTGCGCTTATTATCACACTTTTTATGTGCGTTGGCTTGGCGATAGGATTCTTAAAAATTACATTACATTTTAGTTTTAAAGAGATAGGACTATTTTGCTTATCATCATTTTTGCTACTTTCATTTTATTTGATAATAATCCAAATGTTTAAGTTTGTTGATTTTGGATATTTTGCCTTATTTTCTGTTTGTTTGATTATTTGCTTAATATCCTGTATGGCGGTTTTGGCATTTGAGTGTTTTAATGTAATAAAACTTTCATTTATGGCTGGTGGTTTGTTCGTAGTAGTTACACTTTTCCTTTCAGGTTCTCTTATTGTAAGCAAATTCCACATAGGCAACTACACAGCAAAAGAGCTTATTTTCACACAAGAAGCCAAAGATTCTATCGCTCCATGTCAGCCGACACAGTGGGCAAATAATACGCTCATACTTTCTGACATAAAGGTTATTTCTTCACTTGGAGAGTATATACTCTTTGAATGTAGTGGCGCAAAAGAACGCCGAAAAGTCCCAATGCGATTTTTGTTAGGGGAGATATTGCAATCAAATGCAGACAAAGATAAAGGGCAAATCCAACAAAAATAGCAATAGCTAGACTATCAAAGCCTAACTATCTGAAATCTTTTAGGGCTTTGGCAATTCTCTTTGCTAAGGGAGATGACTATGCTACTCTAGTTTGGTAGTGCGCACCTTATGAAGCTAGTCCTTAGCGTGTAGAAAAGTTTGGACTTGGTTTTGTGTTTTGCATTTCCGTCTTTTTAGAGTGTTTTTGGGTTTTTTGGAGCTTAGGGCTGGGCTTAGATCTAGCTAGGCTAGCTAGTAGCGTAGAGCCTGCTTAAGCAAAGGCTCTATTTGCACCTTATGTCCAAGTAGCTCTTGGTAGATGATGTAGTTTGCAAGCACTTTCATACCATAGAATCTAGGCTCTTCATTGGCAACTAGCTCTAGGGAGAGCCACGGCTCGTATTTGCGGTTTTTTAGAAATAGCCGCTTTTTCTCCAAAGTCCTGCGCCAAAATCCCGGACCGCCATTATAAGCATAGGCGACAAAGAGAGGGTGCTTGAACTCATCATTTAGCTCCTCTAAAAACATTGTCCCAAAGGTGTAGGCAAACTCTGGCTTAAATAAATCTTCTAAAGTGATGTCTTGCTTGACCCCAAGCTTTTTGGCAAAGGGCTCTAAGTTAAAGGGCATAATCTGCATCATACCAAGCGCGTAAGAGCGCGAGACAAGAGCGGGGACAAAGTGGCTTTCTTGCTTGGCTATGGCTAGGCTCATCGCCTTTTGCGTATCATCGCGCCAGCGCACCAAATCCACATAAGGCATAAGGTAGTAGTTTTTGCTGTATTTGGTGATACGATTGTTGAAATGGGCAAGGTGTGGAGTGGTATCAATCGTGTAGAATCTATTGACTTCTTCTTCATAGCGCGCCATATCTTTAATGCTACTAATCCTATCGCGCTCAATCTGCCACGCAAATGGATCGCTAATGTTAATGGGGGGCTTTTTTGCCACAAGCCCATCAAACCCAGAGACGATCTCATAATTAGGCTTGGTCTTTAGCTTTTGATTAGCATAGATAGAAAAAATATCGACAAATTTACTTGTCTGCAAATCGTGTAAAAATGCTTCATTTCCACTTACAAGATACTGCCAAAACATCGCCCTATCTTTGAAAAACGGATCAATAGCCGCACCCCTTGATCGCTCAAAATACCGCAAGGCTTGCTGCTTACTGCCATTAAGCAGCTCATTGATCCCTAGCAAAAAGAGTGTGTTGCTGTCTTTGTTGTTTGTGATATTTGCCTTTGTAATCGCGCGCTTAAACTCTGCAAAGCTAGAATCTAAAATGATGTGTTGTAGCACACGATTAAAGGCACTGGCGTTTTGGTTGCCAAAGTTTTGGATCGCTTTAGGGTCTAGGCTATGGGCAAAGATTTTTAGCTTTTGCTGGTAGGAGAGCGCGTTAAAAATCTCGGCAAATGTTTGGGCATTTGTGGCAAACATTGCTTTAGCGATGTCGCTAGAGCGCAGGATCTGGATCTTTTGCAGTAGCTTTGGATTCTGGGCGAGCTTTTTGCGTAAGTCTGCTACTTGGCTTGCTGACATTGTGGGGACTTGAGAGAGCTTTAGCCCAAATGCTACACATTGCTCATCTTGCTTTAAAAGCTCTGCGATAGGGAGCTTCGCACAAGTGATATTTCTAGGTAGCTCTGGGTGGTAGCCTTTAGCTTGTAGGGCAGTCTTTAGCTTGGGGATTTCTCTATGCACAAGCTTATAAGCCTGCAAAGATTGCTCTAGGGTTGTGTCTTTATCACTGATAAATTCCCAAATATAAAAATCCCTTACCACGCCTTTAGGCTTTGCTTGCAGCTCTTTTAGACTAAGTAGTGGCTTGGCATACGCCCCAACCACACAGCAAATAATCAGCATATAACGATATAGCATTTTCTCTCCTTATCGCGCTAAAGCAAATGCCACTTGCATAATCACTTGATCCAAAATCTGCAGCCCAATAATCACCGCCAAAGGCGATAAATCTATGCCATTTATCACAAGAAAGCTAAGCTTCCTGCGCGCAAAGTCTAGCACTGGATAGCTTAGGCGATAAAGCACCTGCACGATAGGGTTGCTAGGATCTGGGCGCACCCAGCTAAGAAAGACTGCAATAATGAGCACCCACATATACGCCCAAATCACCATATGCAGCATATTGGCAACAGCCATAATGATAATACCCATTCGCTCTCCTTTAATTTTAGGGATTTGGCTTTCTCAAAGAAACTGCACTGCGCTTGTTTTGGGGACCAGAAGCGAGAATCTACACACGCTTGTGTGATCCTGCTTGCCGCGCTTAAATTGCTCCTGCAGACTCATTAAGGCGCGCTAGAATCCAGCTTTGCCACCTTGATGATAGCTTGCAAATATGGGCGCAAGATCTCATAGAGCTTGGATAAATCCGGTCCGTGGCTAGCACCTGTGAGCAAAATCCTAAGAGCTTTGAAAAAGCCCTTGCCCTTTAGGCTGCTTGCTTGCATTGCTTGATTTTTGAAGCTCTCATACTCTGCTGGGGCATTTGCAATAAGCTCCTGCAAGGATTCTAGGAGTAGGGCGCATTCTTTTGAAAAGTCCTGCCCTTCATAGAGCGCGTAAATGTCCTTTGGCGCAAAGATTCTAGCGATTTTCTCTCGTAGCTCATTAAGCGTGCTGGCTTCTTCTAAGTAGATTCTAGCAAGCTTGCCTATCGACTCATCGCTGCTCTCTAGTAGCAGGGCTAAGTCCCCATCGCTAAGGCGCGATAAATGCGCGTGATTGACAAAGCGCAAGCGCGCTAGATCAAAGCGCACGGGAGCTTTAGCGACTTTCTCAAGGCTAAACCACGCGATGGCTTCTTCTAGGCTAAATATCTCACAAGGAGTGTGATTCCCCATACTGATGAGATAGTTACAAATCGCACTTGGCAAAAATCCCTGCTCCAAGAGCCACGCCACGCTTGAAGCACTATCGCGCTTGCTCATTTTCTTACCGCTTTCACCTAGGATTATGGGTAAATGTGCGTATTCTATGTGCTTTTCATAGCCTAATGCCCTATGCACTAGAATCTGCTTTGGCGTGTTGCTTGTGTGGTCTTCTCCGCGCACAATCGCGCTAATATCATAGAGCATATCATCGCACGCGCAGGCGAAATTATAAGTAGGCACGCCATCTTCTCGCATAATCACAAAGCTATCTAGCTCATTTGGCGCGAAGTGTAGCTCGCCTTTAATGCTGTCGTGGTAGGTGATAGGCTCTGTGCTTTTGTGCAGTCGCACCACGGGGGGCTTGCCGCTAGATTTCTCAATCTCTGCCCAGCTATCATCATAGCGGAATGCCCGCTTTGCTTCTATGGCTTCTTGCTTTTTAGATTCTAGGAAGTCTTTGGAACAGTAGCAGTAGAATGCCTTGCCGCTATCAAGCAGCTTTTGGGCTAGCTGATTGTGGTAGGAGAAATTGGCACTTTGATAGACCAAATCGTCCCACAGCAGCCCAAAGAGTGTGAGAATCTGCAAGATCTCCTTATCGCTTCCAGCGATATTGCGCGCTTGGTCGGTATCCTCTATGCGGATCAAAAACCGCTCTTTGCGCTGCTTGGCAAGGATATAGTTAAAAATCGCCGCGCGCAAGTTCCCTATGTGCATATCGCCTGTGGGCGATGGGGCAAAACGAAGCATACAAAGCCTTTAGGAAAATTTCGCGCATTGTAGCATATCTGCCTAGATACTGCCCTAAATCAAGCCTATATATCCCCATCATCTAACTTGCACCCAAATATACTATCAAACCCTACGCCACCATCTGTTATCATCATCAAATAGCGTGAAAATAGCTCATTCACACGCATTTTTAAGAATCCTAGCCTTGCATTACTTGCTTCAATGCTATATATCGTGCCACCGCCATTTATGTCATAAATATGTGCGTGGTGTGCCTTTGTGTATGCTTCATAGCTATCGCGGAGTTTGAGCCACGCTCTTTGCTCTTCTAGCAGTGTGTCTTGCCCATTTTTTCCACTTTGGATATTGGGCTCGTGGGAGAAAGCCCATGTTTGTGTGGTTTTACCTTTCTTTTTGACTTCAGCGCGGTAGAGTTTGTAGTATTTGTTTAAAAGCTTGTCATACTCATCATAGCCATAATCTTGTGCAGCTAGAATGCCTTGTGTTGAGCCTAGCGCTTCGCCCAAGTGTTGCACCTCGCAATCAATTTGTGTTGTTTCAAAGAGATAGATTTGCTCTTGTTTATTTTTAGGATTGAAATCAAAATGAGCCATATCGCATTGCTTTTTGATATACTCTTGCTTGTCTTTGCTTATATTATATTCCTTAAATAGCTTTTGCAAGCTCTCGCTATCAGCAAAAGCCACATTTGCAAACGCCATAAGCGCCAAAGGCACTAGAATCTTAGCCTTTATGTGAGTCTTAAATAATCTTATAGAAATACTCATAAATCACCACCTTTTTGATTGAAGTATCATATAAGATTCTTACTCAAATACCTGCTTAAATCATCGGCAAAGAGCGTTACGATGAGCTTGTTTTCTACCTTTTGGGCGAGTTTTAAACACGCTTGCAAACACGCACCAGATGAGATTCCAGCTAAGATTCCCTCCTCTCTAGCTAAGATTTTTAGCCCCTTATATGCTTCTTCATCGCTAATCTTTTGCACCATATCTATAAGGCTTGTATCCATAGTCTTTGGGATAAAGTTATTGCCAATACCCTCAATATTCGCGCAAGCCTCTTGCCCCCCACCGATAATTGAGCCGACAGGGTCGCACAGCACAGCTTTGATTCGGCAATCCTGCTCTTTTAAATATTTTGCCACACCGCTAAAGCTGCCGCCGCTCCCAGCACCTGCCACAAAATAATCCAGCACAGGTGCTAAGTCTCGCACTCCCCGCATATCCGCATAAATCTCTTTTGCAGTAGTAAGATAATGTGCTTCAGGATTTAGCGGATTTTCAAATTGATGCAGGCTAAAAGAATGTGGAGTAGAATCTAGAAGTTCTTGTGCTTTATCAATCGCCCCTTGCACGCCTAGCTCTTTTGGCGTGTTAATCACTTCTGCCCCTAACGCTCGCATTAGAATCTGCTTTTCAATGGAAAATTTATCCGGCACGACTAAAATCGCTTTTAGATTTAAATGCAAACATACAAAGGCAATGCCTAGTCCCGTATTCCCAGCAGTTGCTTCTATAATCACAGAATCTTTATGTAAGCTACCTTCTTTCTTTGCCTTTTGCAAAATATGCAGGGCTACGCGGTCTTTCACGCCACCAGCGGGATTGTAGGATTCAAGTTTTGCAAAAATGCGATTGTTGTTTGGAATCTGTATGCGGGAGAGCTCCACAAGTGGCGTGTTGCCGATGAGTTCAAGGCTTGAGTGACAAAGCATTATTTCAGCTTTGCTTGTTCAATCGCTTGATGTATATCTTCAAGCAAATCTTTGCCATACTCAATGCCAACGGATAGGCGGATAAGATTTTCAGTTATCCCCATAGATTCACGCAAGTCTTTGGGGATAGAGGCGTGAGTCATACTCGCAGGGTGGCAGAGTAGGCTCTCCACGCCACCCAAACTTTCAGCTAAAACGATGATACGCGTGGATTTAAAAAAGATTCTATAATCATATTCTGGCTTTAATATAAAGCTTAGCATTCCCCCACCACCACGCGCTTGAGAGCTTTGCACTTCATATTCACTATCGCTTTTTAGTCCGGGGTAATACACCTTTTCCACCGCTTTGTGTTCGCTTAGGGCTTCTGCTAGAAACAGGGCATTTTCACAATGTCGCTGCATTCTTAAGCCCAAAGTCTTCATACCGCGGATAAGCAAAAAGCTATCAAATGGCGCAAGCACACCACCTATGCTATTTTGCAAAAAACCTATGCGTTCAGCCAAGCTCTCATCATCTACCACCACAAGCCCAGCTACAAGGTCGCTATGTCCGCCAAGATACTTTGTCGCAGAATGCACCACGATGTCAATGCCAAGTTTCAAGGGCTGCTGCAGATAGGGCGTCATAAAGGTATTATCCACGATACTTAACACACCCTTTTTCTTGCAAATCTCGGCAACTTTTGCCAAAGGCGTAACGCTTAGAAGTGGGTTTGCAGGGCTTTCAATCAGCACAGCTTTGACTTCAGGTGTGAGCGCGGAATCGAGCGCGTTTAAATCCCTTGTATCCACAATCTTATAGTTAATATTAAAGTTTTTAAAGACTTTATCTAAGATTCTAAAAGTCCCGCCATAGACATTTTGTGAGATGATGATAGAATCTCCGCTTTTAAATAGGCTCAAAATCGTGCCAATGGCTGCCATACCAGAAGCAAAGGCAAAGCCATATTTCCCACCCTCACATTCAGCAATAAGGCTTTCAATCCCATCTCTTGTGGGGTTTTTGGTGCGAGAGTATTCATAGCCTTTGTGCTTGCCTAGCTCATCTTGTGCATAAGTGGAGGTTTGGAAAATGGGCGTATTTACCGCCCCTGTGTGCGGGTCTGTGGTCGCGCCTGCGTGGATTAGCGCGGTATCAAAGCTACTTTGCATTATGGGTCCTTAGTAAGATAGGTTTAGATATATTGTAGCAAATTACCTTAATACCTTTTGCACCCTTTGACACCCTTTGACACCCTTAAGTATATCCATCGCCTTTGCTACAAAGTCGCTAGCCCAAGCAGTAAGGGGTAGGTGCTTTAGATTCTACTCTTAGAAGAGCTTAAGTATTAACACGCTAGAATCCAAACTTTGATCGCCACAAATTTAAAAGCAGTTGAGATCGCGTAGCTCAGTGGTAGAGCACTACCTTGACATGGTAGGGGTCGTTGGTTCAAGTCCAATCGTGATCACCATTTAGCCTTTCAAATAGCTTTAGATTCTAGCTTTGATACTTCAAGGGGTGTTAGCTCAGCTGGGAGAGCGCGACGCTGGCAGCGTCGAGGTCAGGGGTTCGATCCCCCTACACTCCACCATACTCACATTTCATAAAGTAACACTGCTTGCATTTATCCCCACACTCCCAATTTGTGCAAACATCAGCATAGCTCTCTATGCAAACTCGAGTCAAACGCAGCAAAAGCACACATCAAAATCCACATTAACTAACCATTAGAATACAGAGCAGTATAGTTGATATATCTCACAATAAGGAGTAACTATGAAATTTTTACTTAGTGGTATTTTCTTGCTACAAAGCATTGCATACCCCCTAGTAGCACAAACACTAGAATCTAAGCCTGCTCCTGTGGTGCAGCACAAAGTCCAGCCGCCTAAAGATAGGTCGCTGCAAGTTGTTACTTCTAAGGGCTATAAGCTTTGCTATGCGCCTACATTTTCAAGCTATGCGGCGCATTACTCCTACATTGGGCTTGTGGATTGCTCATCAAGAAGGGCGATCCCAGCTAGGTTTGATGCCTTTGGGCGCATTGGCTTTAATATCAACAAAACTTGGCTCTGCTTGACTGCGCCAGATTCTGTGTGGGCGAGAGAAAAGACATTTGACTATCTCTTTCTCTCCCCTTGTGTCATCAATCTCAAAGCCCAGCAGTGGAAAGTCCAAAATGGGCGGTTTGTCTCACGCGAGGCATTTTATAGCATTAAAGATGATGGCAGCTATCTCTATGCCGCAAAACCAAGGGATAAAAAACTCTTTTTTCATAAGCTCTCGCCAAGTATGACAGAGTGGTCAAAGACAATCGCTATGCCCGGAAATCTAAGTATTTTTATGTGGATTGGCTGGGATTTGATCGATCGCTATGGACAGCAACGCTACTTTTTGCGCAGTAATTATTCTGATAAAAACACGATGATTTTATACTACAACTTAATGAGTGGGCATATCGCAGAATACTATGAGCCAACAGGGCGATTGTATTGTATGTATTCTGATACACGCAAGCAGAATTGGGACTGGGTGTGGTGGGCATTGTGCGATGATACAAAGCCGCCTAAAGTCAATCGCGCATATTTTAAGCCTGTCCCTGTGGGGCAGAATCTCTACTCCTTTGAGGATAAAGATGGCAATATCTTGCGGGTAACGCGCTATGGATATTATTGGGGTGTGCCCTATACGGTCAATAAGCGATATATCGCCAAAGACACGGGTAAAAGCCCTACTTCTGCCTTTGTTGTTGATCCTTATATGGAAGTGTGGCTGCGCTTTATCTATGCTAATGCTGGAAGGAATTTGCATAATTGCCCAGCTCCGGGGCATTGGCTAGGCACACATTCTAAAGCACAGAAAAATGTCCCGCCCTTGCCGCCAAGCTTTAGCCTAAGTGAGCAGTGGATACAGCGATTATTTGCCATTGATTACACCACAGATATGACAACGCCTGCAAGCGGGATTTGTGGCGTGTGTCTGCTGCAAGCCTATCAAATGATAGCCGAGCTGCTGCATTTTCAAACCCCTCTTACAAGTGGCGGATATTTTTTTGACACAGCTGCAGGGAGGAATCCTTTCCCCTCTTTTCAAGCTAGAAATTCTATCTTGTATCAAACGCTAGAGGATATTCTAGGCTATTATGATTATCCTGTTACAGGGCGTAGGGACTCGTTTTTGCGTAATGTGGAGAGGGCGTATGCAAGTAGTATTTCAATGCTGCCGCAGTATGATTGGACAATGCTTGGGCAAGGGGTAACACAAGCTGAAGTAGATAGCCTTATGCAGCGCGTGATCAACTCACCTGCTGGCAGTGTGTTTCTCTTCACAATGGCGAGATTTGATCCAGATTTACGCACATTAACTGCGCACGCGGTGCCTGTTTTACGCTTGCAAAATGGTGTGGTAACAATCCCGGCAAACTCTCTTATCAGTATGGAGGAGTATAGGGCTAGACTCACACCTGCAAATAGCGTAGCCGAGCTTAGGGAGCGGCTAGGGCGATTTGCAGGGAGGCATATCAATGTCGTGGGGCTTGGGGTGTTTTCTGTGGATAGATCATATAGAAATGGCTTTGAAGGCATTGTGTCTTTGAGTGATTGCAGTGGTGATGGGAGCGATAGGAGGGGCAATGGGCTTTTGCCCCTGCCAGAGCTGCTAAATCAGTGCATAAGCGGGCGGTGTGAATACTAGAATCTAGCAAAGCTAGATTCTAGCCCTAGAGTCAAGCAGACAAAACAAGCGCGCCAATATATGCTAAAATTGCGCAAGCTTGAGCAGGGGAGAATCTATGCGAGAACCTACACCACCACAGCCTACCACACAGGGAAAAGATCTTACACAAGCTTCATCTAGCCTAGATTCTAGCGCGCAAGACTCTAGGCTAACGCCTAAGCTAGAATCCACTTTACTAGATTCTACTTCATTAGATTCTGCTAAAGACTCCACGCTAGAATCTAATCTCAACTCCACAGAATCCGCCCCGCAAGATTCTGCCCAAAAATCCGCCCCGCAAGAAGAATACATAAAAGAAAAACAAAAAGAAGAACGCACAATAAAAATCATTCTAGGTGTGGGCATAGCTCTTATTTTTGGCATTATTGCAGCAATTTTAGCAAGGGTGTATCTTGGGGCTTCTTTTAAGGTCTCAGCCTTGCTTGGCATTATCGCCCTGCTTGTTACGCTCTGGACGAATAAAGCCCTGCCACTAGGTGTTGTCTCACTTTTGCCTATTATTCTTTTTCCAAGTTTTGGCATACTTGATACCAAAAGTGCCACAGAAAACTACGCCAATCCCATTATCTATCTCTTTTTGGGCGGCTTTATGTTAGCTACCGCCACAGAAAAAATCGGGCTTCATAAAATCATTGCCAAAAAGTTTTTCTCCTTTTTTCCGCAGAATCCAAAGGGCGTTATCTCCGCACTTGGACTTGCTTCTTGTGTGCTTGGCACAGCTTTATCAAACTCCACAACCGCTATTTTACTTCTACCCATTGCCCTATCAATCACGCAGGATTATTTTCTTAAAATGCGTTTTTTACTCGCTGTGGCATTTGGGGCGAGTATCAGTGGGATTACAACGCCTATTGGTTCGCCGCCGAATCTTATTTTCCTAGGATTCTTAGAAAAGCTTGGCTTTGATGGCATAAGCTTTACCACTTGGATTTTTATGATGGCTCCGCTTACTTGCCTTATGCTTTATACGATGATTTATATCCTATCTTTTGGCACACAGGGTTATAGCGTGGAGTTTAAAGCATTTGAAAATATACAAGTTCGCACTGAACACAAGCGGTTATTATTTTTTATCGCTCTTTTGCTTGTTGTGCTGTTTTTAAACTCTCCCATTAAGCCTTTGTATGATGGCTTGGGGCTAAATGAAAATGTGATTTTACTAGCCTTTGGGCTACTTATGTTTGTGCCAAAGATTGGGTTTTTGGATTGGGACGATTCTAAATCTATCCCTTATGAGCTGATATTTTTGTTTGGTGCGGGATTTTGTATCGCTACTGCCTTTTCTCAATCCGAGCTTGGCGGGGTGTTTGAAGGATATTTTATGCAGTTTGCAAATTTGCCATTTTTTGTATTTTTGCTTCTTGCTTGTGTGTGTGCGATTATCGCCACAGGCTTTTTAAGCACAACGGCACTTATTGCTATTTTACTACCTATCATTTATACCGCTACGCAGTCGTTTTTGGTCGCAGATGAGCCGACAATCACAATGCTTGCGATTACTATTTGTGCGAGCTTTTCTTTTATGATTCCTATCTCCACACCGCCTAATGCCATAGTCTTTGAAAAAGGCGGTATCAAGGTGTGGGATATGGTGCGATTTGGATTCTTGCTAAGTGTTGTGGGGATTGTGGCTGTGAGTATCTTTGCCTTTGCGTATTGGCGGTGGTTTTTGTGATAGATTCTAGTTAGATTCTAGCTAGAATCTAACTTTTGCGCGCTCCAAGCTTGCCCCTCCACTTCACTTTACTTATTTTACTTCACGCTTGCAGATTGTAAAACGCTCGCGCTTTGTTTAGAATTCGTTTTTTTTTTTTTTTGTAGGCTCGTGTTTTAGTTTTAGACAAGGAGCCACAATGCCCATACGATCCCTAAAAAAGCGCATTAAAAACCGCTATTTTTCTTTCCTAAGCTTAGAGCAAGCGCGCCGTATCACGCCTAAGCCCTACCTTGATAGCATAGGATTTGAACTAGCTAGCCACTGCAATTTGCATTGTTATAGCTGCGATCACTTCTCCCAGCTTAGTAAAAGTGGGTATTATGATTTGGAGCAGTTTGAGAGAGATTGCAAGCGACTTTATGAGCTATCATCTGGCGTGATTACAAGTTTCACGCTCTTTGGCGGCGAGCCTTTGCTCAATAAGCAGTGCGCTAGCTACTTTGCCATACTGCGTCAAATTTTCCCTAAAAGCACAATCTGTGTCATCACCAATGGCACGCTGCTACTTAAGCAAAGCGATAGATTCTGGCAGAGTGCTAGGGAGAATCAAGTCGTGCTGCAAGCTACAAAATACCCCATAGAAATTGACTGGGAGCAGGTGAAAGAGAAGTGCGCCAAAGAGCAAGTGCAGTTTGTTTTCTACAATGATGAGAAAGAAGAGAAGCTAAGCTTCAAAACCCAGCTTGATAAAGATGGGCGCAGCGACCCCTTTGTAAGCTTTGTGCATTGCCACAGGGCAAATGCCTGCACCCAGATCCACAATGGCAGAATCTACCCCTGTGCTGTGGCAGCAAATGTGAAAGCTTTCAACCAAGCCTTTGGGCAAGATTTGCAAAGCTCGCCAAAAGACTATATCGATATTTATGACAGCAAGATGACTTATGAGAAGATTTTAGACTTCCTAGCGCGCCCGATACCATTTTGCCGCTATTGTAAGACAAAGGATATGATTTATAAGCCTTGGAGCGCGTCAAAAAGAAGCGTTGATGAGTATTTTTAGGCTTGCTCTTTGCGCCACTCGCTAAGTGCCACACCAAGCAAGGTAAGCACGACTCCAACCACCCCGGAGAATCCTATGCGCTCGCCTAGTAAAATCATCGCCACAAAGATGGTGATAATGGGAGTTAGATAGACATAGATATTTGTCTTTATCGCACCAATGAGTGTGGTGGCGCGATTCCACAGGACAAAGCAAAGCCCTGAAGCAAAGAGTGCGACTAGGGTAAGATTTAGCGAGACTTTTGGATCGCCTAGGGCTGCTAGATTTGGAGAAAAGTCAAAGACCAAAAACCCCGGAAGCAAAAACACTATCCCATAAAAAATCATACGCCTTGTAACTAGCACCAAGTCATAACGCCTAGCCAAAATCCTAACTATTAGCACAGAGTATGCCCCCCAGCCCACCGCAGAGATAAGTGCTAGCACATCACCCACAGGGTTAATGCTAAAGCCCTCACTAAGCAGCGCGACCCCAGCGATACATAGCACAAAGCCTAAGAAAAAGTTAGCATAAGGCTTTTCAATCTGCAAAATGAAGCTAAAAATCCCCGTAAATAGCGGCGCAGTAGCGATGATAATGCTCACATTTGACGCGGTTGTTTGCTCCATAGCAAGGTTTAAAAACAAATTATATATACTAATCCCACATAGCCCAGCACAGGCGATCCTAAGCTCATCTTGAAGTGGTAAGCGCAAGTATTTTGGGCGATAGAGCAAGAGCATCACATACCCTAGGGCAAACTGCAAAATCAGCAGCTCAAAGGGCGAGAAAGACTCAAGCAGCACTTTTACACACACATAGAGTGCCGACCAGAAAAATACACTACTTAGTGCAAAAATATGTCCCTTTATCATCGCCGCTCCTTTGTGGTGATTGGATTTAGGCTTTATCCTTAGAGCTAGATTCTAGCTCTTCTAGCTCTGCAAGATTGTGCGAGAATCTAGCTAGATACATTCTCCCTAAATCAATCCTGTGATACACCCAGCCCCACAACGCCCAAATATAGTTTGCAAGCAGCGCGCCGCAAAGCACATCTTCATAGCTAATGACTCTTTGAGAGTGGGCATTGTAGCAGCGCAAAAGTGCTAGAATCTGGCTTTGACTAAGCTCTAGCTCGGCAGCTAGATTCCCAAGCTCCCACTCTATGCAGGCAAAGCCCGCGTATTCAAAGTCTATAAGCATAATGTGCTTGCCGTTGTAGAGGATATTTGGCAGCTGCAAATCCCTATGGCATAGCACTAACTCGCGCTTATCGAGCTTTTTGGCTATGGAAGTAAGTCTTTTATGCTCTTGCGGGGTGGCTAGCTTGATTTGGGCTAGGGTTTCGTATTTAGCGATCTCATCACAGAGCAAAATAGGCTCAAAGTGCGGGTAGTTAGTGTGCTTGATACTATGGAGTGCTAGGAGCTTGCTTGCGATTTGCTCTAAAATCTCATCGCTAATTTGCGCAAAATCTAGGGGCTTATAGTCGCGTAGATAATCGCTCATTTTTATCCCACTGCCGTAGAATCTAGATTCTGGTGCGATATGCAAAGGCGCGATGATGTCTAAAATCTTTGCTTCTTTATCCCTATCGATGACTTGCTCGGTGTGTAGCCCCGGGATTCGTATCACTTGGGGGGTGTTGTTGAAGTGTATAAGATAGTTGGTATTAGTAATGCCAGCAAGGCGCGTGGCTTTGCCATCATCAGCGCATTGCTGGGCGATCTCCTCTGGGGTTAGCAAGGCGTGGTAGAGCGCATCGCTAAAGCTATCGATCTCTGTGTAGAGATTATCGTGGAAAAATGCGTAGTAGTTAATCTCTTGCAGTGTATCTAGCACTGCTTGCTCCCAATACTCATCTTTGTGGCATTGCTGCAAGGCGTTGATGAAGTGCCCTAGATCGCGCTCATTATCAAAATACGCGATCCCATCGCCATAGCCTTCTTGCGCATTTGTATCGATGTCTAGGATTTTGTAGTTTTCATCGACTATATAGCCCCAAGCACTTGTGTTTGGCGGGATTTTTTGCGCTAAGAATTGTGAAGCGTTTTTCTTAAACAAGTGGCAAAATCCTTGCGTGATATAGAGATCGCCATTTAGGATAATGCTCCCCTTGCATAAATAGTCTTTGGCAAAGAGTAGTGATTGCGAGCTGTTGCATAGCCCATAGTCTGGGAAGACTAGCTGTGTCAAGCCCTGTGCTTTGACTATGGGGGCAAAAAGCTCGTGCTTGTAGCCGCTTACTAGAATGATCTCTTCTACTCCGCTATGTCTTAGGTGTGTAATCATATTTTCTAGCAGGCTCACTCCTCGTATCTCTAGCAGGGGCTTGGGCTTGGTGAGAGTAAGGGGCTTGAGTCTTGTGCCAAAGCCAGCAGCTAGGATAATGGCTCTCATCGCTCGCTCTTTTGCGGCTTGGTTTCAAAAGTGGATTCTATGGCTTGGCTAGAATCCACTTTCTGCCAATTTTTTGGCTCATAGATATTGCCAGAGATTTTGTGGAAATTATTGAGAATAAAGGCATCGCTCTTGTGGTCCTCAAATCGCCAGCCTTGCGTGCTAAATGTGATAATCTCTCTATTATTTGGGTAATGCTTTAGGATATTTGGCGCGACATTGGGGCAGCCCTTTTCAAGATTGGCGCAAAAAATCGTAGGAATATCATAATTAGCTATAAGCCTAGAGTCCTGCACCATAGCTCCCTTGGCATTCAAGGGCTTATAAAAAAGCGGAATATGGTGCTTGCTTTTAGTGGGGAGAAATGTTTTTTGCGCACCGTGATCAGCTGTGATGAAAATCTGCGTGTTGTCATATACACCTAGCTCTTTTAAGCGATCTAGCATTTGTGTGATCCAAGCAAGCGCGCATTTCTCGCTATTATAGTGCCCTTCTGGTAGCCCATAAACTGCATCATTTGGCGAACCAAAATCTGTGGCATCAAAGCTGCATTGGTCATTGAGAGCGTAGGGATTATGCGTGATAGAGTTGTGGATAAAGGTAAAGGTAGGGGCTGTGGCATTGGCAGTGGTGCGCTCTGCTAGGGCTTTCATCTCGCTAATGGGGCGAAGCGCGTAGTAGGGCTGGGAGCGATTAGTGTGCAAATGCGCTGGGATAAAGAGCCACGCCCCACGCCGATATACATCGCGCCGTAGCTTGAAAGTCGATAAGCGGAAGATACCAAAGGAAATAAGCTGATTAAGCGGGAGAGCTTGAGTATCTTGGCTGATATATAGCCCACGATAAGGACTATCAAAGAGAATATTTCGCGTGCTATCAAGGATGGGATAGAGATGGGCTGGATCGGTGGGGAAATCAAGCAGGGCGCGTGTGTCAAAGCCTGCTTTATGGAAGCTATTAAGCGTGTTTGCATAGCCTTGGGCTATGGCTATGGCTAAAGGCTCTTGACGGGCGTTGATATGATATGCTACATAATACTCCCCTGCGATCACGCTTGCAAGGGTGGGTAGGGTATCTTCTCCACTGCTAATGGCATTGCTAAAATCAACAAACCCACTAAAATGCGCCCTTTGCTCATCGCTTAATATTTGGTGCATTGTGTAGCCATCGGCGCGATCGAGTATTAGCACTAAGATATTGCTATGCTCTTTGGCAAAGTCCAAAATCTTATCACTAGTCTTTGTGGCGAGATTAGCAAAGGCGGCATTTTTCTGCACATAAAGCACTGCCTTGCTCGCATAAAAAAGCGCGCTAACTACTAGCACTATACTTAGGATTTTATTGGCAGAGATGATGGCGCGCTGATAGCGTATGGCAAAGAGTGCTAGGATAATGGCTAGTGGGATTGCGATATAGTCGATTAGCTTTTGAGTATCTGTGGCGATCACTGGACGATCGAAGATAAAAAAGCTCATCGCCCCATAGTCCCCTACAAAGATAAAGGTATAGCTAAGGGCTAGCAAAAGCACCGCTAGTAAAAGTGTGGCTAGAATCTTTGTAGCAAGCTTTGGGAGAGGGAAGATGTGGTTGCACACATAAATTAGCACAAAGCTAGCGAGCAAGTAGAATCCACATAGGCTAAAGAGTGTGGGGGCTATATCTGTAAGACTAAAGCTCCCCAAATCGCTTGTATAAAGCCCAAATGGTGTGAAAACACACGCGAGCAAGCAGAGATTGCTAAGGATAAGCGCGATACTTGTGCGCTGCGGATTTGGCTTGGGTGTGCTAGAGTCTTTGGGGCTAGAGGGCGTTAGGCTAGAATCTACACTAGATTTTAGAGATTTTGCTTGCACCCACGATTTATAGACTTCTTTAAGCAGTGAGAACGCCATATTACAAGTCCAATACAACACAAGTGAGCTAGGCATATCATAAAGCAGGAGCAAAAAGAGCAGGGCTATACTTATGCCCTGAATCTTCGCGCTTAGGCTTTTCGCGCTATATAGGGCGTTGATAAGCGTTAGGAGGGTCATTAGCAGTGGCAAAATATGCACACTAAGTCCAAAGATCTCCACACTATCTGGTGCTTTCAAATCACCAATCCACAAGAAAGAGACCCCATCTAAATAGCTAGCAGACTTGATGACCTCATACATCGCCCAGAAAAATGGCAGCTGCAGCCCCAAGCCCAAAAGCCCCCTTAGCGCGTAGATGGGGTGGTAGCTATGCTGGCGATAAAGGGTGTGCGTAAAGGCGTAGAGCTTGGCTCTGCTATACACGCGCTTCCACGCTTTGATCCTGGTATCTAGCAGATCTTTTAGCTCGCTTTCTTCTTTTGCCTTTTGGTCGGTGTAGAGAAAGACTTTGAGCAAAAAGAGATTGACAAGCAGGCTTAGGGCAATAATGCTTAGCCCATAGTTATCCGTAAGAGCATAGAGCTGATCTAGCCCAAAGCTAAGCACCTGCTGCAAAGGATAAATGAAGAGATAATACAAATACTCGCCTATCATCTATGCTCCTTGCTTATTGAGCTTATGCGCTTTGGATTCTCTGGCTTGGCGTGCGGGGGGGGCTGTCTCTTATACACATCT